>Ga0193735_1000188_pt1 | contig 19815 bp, 17 predicted proteins | sample U1m2metaG_FD_145080 | JGI IMG/M metagenome (GOLD analysis project Ga0193735, IMG submission 145080) | Soil microbial communities from a riparian zone of the East river system, Colorado, United States - U1m2 | ecosystem: Environmental > Terrestrial > Soil > Riparian zone | place: USA: East River... | reverse complement strand
AGGTGCGCTTCTTTAATCCCGAAACCTCCCGTTCAAGCTCGGCATTGCGCTTTTGTAGCTGGCTGACGGCCTGTTCGAGCTTTTGTAGCCTGGCTTCGTCGGACCCTGTTTGCGCGCCGAGCGGTTGCGCGGTAATCGAAATGATCGCAACCAGACTCGCTCCGGCTGGGCGTAAGATCGTTTTTCTCGTAAGCATTCGTTTCTCCTTTGTTGTGATGGCCTTTCAGCTGCCTGATGGAACGCGGTTTCAGTAAACGGGATCGAGGCTAGGAGCCGATTGTTACAGTTTCAAGACGAAAACGTGAAGGTCCTGCAGGCCGTGAAAATTTGGGCTGAACGCCTTCAAAAAAAGCCCGCCGAAGGAATTTCCCGCGGCGGGCTTGGATTGACCTAACCTGACTAGAATTTAAAGTTCAGATTCGCTTGGAATAATTGATATTGGTCGAGCGGATTGATGGTTATGTCGCCAACTCCCCCTGTGCCGAGGCGCCCATTGATACGCCAGGCATACGAGTAGGTGACGTTGAAGAGGACTGCATCAGCCAGCATGTATCCAGCTGTTAGGACGAGGCCCTGCTGGTTCAGCTGGCTGTTGAACAGGTCTGAATCGATCAGGTTCGGATCCAGCGAGAATTGTTCCTGGTGTTGCCAATAGCCCTCGATCTGCCAATCGTGCTTCTTCTTTAGCTGACCAATGCCGAGACCAGCTTGATATGCGTAGCGTTGGCCATCCTTGTCTGGGTGCCCTGCGGCGGCGGCACGATCGTCCGCTTCTAAGTTCGTTGCAAAATCCCCAAAAATGCGCATGGGAATTTTCCCAACTTTCCAGCCGATCTCGGCGGGGATGTCGAAAACCAAAAGACTGTTAATTCCCGTCTGATTGCCACCCGGGTCACCTGAGAAATGGACATTAAACGTGTTGCCGTCGCCGGTGTAGTTGTACAAGGTTGGTGCAAGCTGGAAGTACGCGATGTGCGGAAAGTCAAACTTCGCTCCAACCTGCCAGCCGAGCATGAATGCATTGGTGTCCGGGGTGAGCTGAGTCTCACCGCCTATTGGCTGCGTTGTTGTCCCACGTGGGCCAATTGGGTTTGACGGGTTAGCATCGTCATAAACAAACTGACCGAAGTTCGCGAAGACATCGATTTTTACCAACGGTTCCGGTGGAGGTGGCGCCGCTACGTTTTTCCCGTCCTTGCTGTATGACACTGGCGCCGCTGCTCCGCCACCGATGGTGAACGTATGTTTCCACTGCTGGGCCAACCCTTCCGGGTTGATGTCGTCATCCCATACCATTCGCGTGTTGACGAACGGGTTCGGCATTCGGCCGCCGGTAAACGTAAAGCCGGGGAAACCCTTGTAACCGCCATATGCCTGGCCGACGAAGATGCCGTCGTCCCCCTTCGCAAAGGGTCCGCCACCACCGGGCGACGTACTCGATGTGTCGCCGCCGAAAGTCACGTTGGTTGAACGTGCGCTCGCGCTTGTCTCCAAGCGGAGGCCGAAGAACCAATCATCCAGAAGTGTTCCACGGAGGCCCACGCGAAGACGATAGCGCTCGCGTTCGCGCTCCTGCCAATCATTTGCGTTATCTTGACCGAGCTGAAAGTGGTCGGGAAGTCTGCCACCGCGGTATTCATAGCGCAGACGCAGATCACCAAAGAGCTCCAATTCGGTGATTGCCGGAAACAATTTCCATTTTTCGCCGCCCTGTAACTGGGGCACGAATTTCTCGACATATGTCTTTCCATCGCTGGTCACTTCCGTCTTGCCTTTGCCTTCCGCCCCAGCCACAGGTTCCCAAGAGGTGCGCTTTTTTAATCCCGAGACCTCCTGTTCAAGCTCGGCATTGCGCTTTTGCAGCTGGTTCACCGCCTGTTCGAGCTTTTGTAGCCGCTCGGCATCGGATCCTTGAGCCCTTAGCGGCTGCGCCGCCAGTGAAAGAATTGCAGCCAGGCTCGCTCCGGCTGCACGTAAGATGGTTTTTCTAGTAAACATTCGTTTCTCCTTGGTGTAATGGTTATGGCTGCCTGAGGGGACGCGTTTCAAATGAACGCGGAGGAGGCTAGAAGCCGATTGTTACAGACGTATGACGAAGAAGTAACAATTCGGCGAACTTTGCCGTGGACCTTCAGAGAGCGGCGGTTTTCAAGCCGCCGAGAAGAGATAAGACGGCTGGTGGCCGTCTTTGTGATGCGCTTCAGCGAAACGCCAGCCTTACGGCGTCGCTGTTGGCTGCGCCGTGGGTGCCGGGGAAGAAGCAGGAGACGTTTGAACTGGCGAACTCGCTGGAGAAGAAACGGGTGAAGGTTGAGCCGTGGCTGGTGAGGCAGAAGTTGCCGGAGCAGCTTGCTGTTTCATCAGCTCACGCCGGAACGCGCTCTCCCCGCCGGTACCCCGATGCGCATACAAAACCGACAACCCAAATGTGAGCGCGAAGAAAATGCCAGCCAGCCAAGTCGTGAACTTCACAAGAACGTTTGTCGTTTGCGCGCCGAAAATGTTCTCCGTGACCGCCCCGCCAAATGCGGCGCCCAAGCCTTCGCTCTTTGGACGTTGCATCAAGATTACGAGCACCATCAGCAGGGCCACCAGAACAAAAAACACAGACGCCAGGTTGATCAGAAGATTCATCGGGGCGGGAAATATCTCTAAAGAGACGAGAGAAGCAAACGCCCAACGCTCAACATCCAATCCAGAAAACTTCACCGTTGGGCGTTGGGCGTTTCTTTGATCTGATTCCAAATCTTGTCCATCTCCGCGAGGTCGACGTCGCCCAGTTTTTTGCCGCGCGATTGCAGTTCGTCCTCCAGTCGATTGAAACGGAAGACAAATTTGTCGGTCGCACCTTGCAATGCGCTTTCCGCATTGAGTTTGCATTTCCGTGCGAGATTGACGACTGCGAAGAGCAAATCACCTACTTCGTCTTCGATCGATTTCCGATCTTGCTCCAGAATGGCTTGTTTTAGTTCCTGAATCTCTTCTTCAACTTTTGCGATCACGTCGCCCAGTTCGGTCCAGTCGAAATTGACACGGGCAACCTTCGATTGCGTTTTTTGCGCGCGCATCAGGGCAGGAAGCGCGAGCGGCAAATCATCGAGATAATGCCCGCCTGCATCCCCGGCATTACGACCGGGTTTATGTTTCTTTTCCGCGCGTTTGATCGATTCCCATTGTTTTAGCACTGCACCACTGTCGCGCGCATCGCTACTGCCGAAGACATGTGGATGACGCCGGATCAGTTTCTCCGTTACATCCTTGAGTACGCCGTTGGTGTCGAACCGGCCGGATTCGCTCGCGATTTCGGCATGCATCACGATCAAAAGCAACAGATCGCCGAGTTCTTCCCGAAAATTTGCGGTATCGTTGGCGCGCACCGCCCCGGCTACTTCGTATGCCTCTTCGATCAGCGCGGGCAACAGTGATTCATGGGTTTGCTCGCGATCCCAGGGACAGCCGCCGGGAGCGCGAAGCTTTGCGACAATTTCGCACAGCCGTTGAAAGCTGATAGCCGATGGCCGATTGCCGATGGCCGGAGACTGCGATTCTTTGCTATCAGCCATTAGCTATTCGCCATCTGCCAGCTCAAATCCGCCAGAGCGAACGGTGAGTGCCGAACTCGGAGATTTCTCCGGACGATTTCTTGCTGACATAAACCGTGATGGAAATCACAGTGACAAATGTGCCGGCAAAAATCAGCGCCACCAGCCAGGACGGTATGTGCCCGATGCGCAAAGCTTGATAAAACGAGACCAGATCGTTAATCGGCTCGCTGGCATGCAAAAATACCTTCGTCACCCATGCCATCAGGATGAGAATGAAAATGAAAACATAATTGCGTTTCAATCGGCGCCCGACCGCTTCCAGTTTGCTGATCTTGAAGCAGGGCAGAATCAAATCTTCGCAAACGAGTTTTTTCCATTCGCCCTGCAGCATCTCGCGATTTTCCATCACCATCGGAACAAGAAAATGCGCTTCGAGCATCCGGACGCGCGCGCGGAAAGCATCGTAAAAACGGTAGCGCCGAGCCTCAATCCAGAGAAGCACCCACACAATGGCAAGATTGAAAAAGAAAATGATGTGCGGCACCTCGCGAGTGGAGAATGCGATGGTAATGATGGCGGTGGTACTAGTGATCGCCCAGTTTGACGTGACGTCCAACCGCTGCCGCCAGACCATGATCCGGCCCATTTCGCCGCGGTAAAAATGCGACATCGCATTGACATAGCCCGGATCGTAAATGCTCCGTTGCACAGAGACGGTCCTCTCTTCGTTTTCCGCTAGTGCTGTGTTTTCAGTTGCCACGGCTACCTATTTAACTGGATAACTGGCTTTGCCTGATAATCCAATAAATCTCTCGACACCCAATGGCTATCGCGCTGACCGATCTGATTGACGAAAAACAGGTGATCCTCGGATTGCGCTCCCGGAAACTGCCAAACGCGCTGCGCGAGATTATCGAGCTGCTGGCGCAAAATGGGAAGATCCAGAACCCGGAAGCGTTCTTTGAAAACGTGCTGGCGCGCGAGGAGGCGCACCCCAGCGTGGTGGAAAACGGCGTCGCATTCCCCCATGCGCGAACGGATTTGGTTGATGAAATCGTTGTTGGCATCGGTCGCAGCCGTGCCGGGATTCTATTCGGACACAACGGAATGCGCGCCCGATTGATTTTTGTAATCGGCGTTCCAGAACGGTTAGTGAACGACTATCTGATCTGCGTTGGGACGCTCGTCCGGCTGGTGAGAGATGACGCGATACGATCGGCGCTGCTGCATGCTCAAACTCCGCGCGACTTTGTCGACGCGCTAACGGCAACCCTGTAGCCGGGATCGATGACCCGGGCCGTACTAAGCCATGTCCCGGATTGCGCGAAGCGCCGCGTCGACCTCCTGTGGAGTATTGACGACGCTGCACGCCAAGCGCGCATACGACGCGCGATAAGGAGTCGTTGAAGCAACAATACGCTGATCGAGAAGGCGCTTCACAACTTGCTCGGGCTTCATTCCGCTTACATCAAAGCAAACCATTCCGGCCGAAAGATTCTCGTCCCGCGGCGTATAGAGCTGAATATTCGGCATCCGCGCAAGTCCCTCCTTCAGTTGAGCGTTCAACTCGTGCGTGCGCGCTGTGATTCGGGCGGGCCCAATGTTCTGGTGAAAACGAACGGCCGCTGGCAACGCAAAATAATGTTCGAAAGCCTGAAAGCCGCCCGGTGAAAACCATGCCGCACGGGCCGGAGTCTGCGGTTCATGTTCCTGTTCCCACGCTTCGAACGGTTCGAGCGAAAAGAAACCCGGAATCACCGGGCGCATTTTCTGCCAAACTGCGGGTTTTGCCCACACGAACCCTGTGCCGCGGGGCCCAAACATCCATTTGTGGGTGCCGGCGGCAAACGCGTCGCATCCCAAGGCGGTGATCTTGGGATCTTCCACTCCCAACCCATGCACGCCATCGACGATCAGCAGCACCCGATCGTTCTCTTCCCGACCGCGATTCGCGTCCGCAATGCTCTCGGCAATACGTGCGATTGGAAGGCGCACACCGCTGCTGGAGTGCACCCATGTCACGCCTACAGCGCGCGTTTTTGGTCCGATTGCCTTGCCAACGCGTTGTGCGATTTCATCCGGCGAAATCGAGTCGTAGGAATCGAAAAGCGGAATCTTGCGCCAGGTCGCTCCGCAACGCCCGGTGGCCAGTCGAATGGACTCGTGATGCACGTAGTGATCGTGCGTAGTCGTTAGAATCTCATCGCCTTCGCGCAACGGCAGTCCGTGGTAGAGAAGAGCGAGACCGGTCGTGGTGTTCTGGGTCAGGGCGATGTCCTGCGGGTTGCCACCGATGTAGCTGGCGATGGCCCGGCAGACCTGCATCGGAATATTTTCGTCACTCGATTCAAAGATCGCGCTGTCGACGGCAATGAACGGATTTGCATCTATTTTTTGCCTATACTGCTCAATCGCCTGCCGCACCGGCCGGGGGTGAGACGCCAGAAAGAACAAGGCGAGATGCACATAATCGGGAGCCAGTTCAAACTCCCGACGCACTGATTGCCAATCTTTGAGGTCGGCAGGCGCGGTCTGCTTCGTCTTCTCAGCCTGGACAACAAGCGGTGACAATGCCCCGGCAGCCAGGGACAGGGAACCACTGATGAGAAAATTGCGGCGGCTTAGGGGCATGACTTTTCCTTTCTGCGTTCTGATTTTTGCCGGGGAGAGCGAAGCTTAATTGAATCTGGTCAAAGCGCGCGATCCAATTTGTGGACGCGAGCTATAGCCGCGATCGATAAGTTCGACCAACGATCCCGGCTACAACTACGCTGTCGCGCGCTCGGCTCTAATCTCGCGCGGCGCAACGGCGGCGCTTGCGCTCTTTCGGTATCGCCAAATCGCAAACACCACGAACAAAAGATCGAGAGCGACAAAGATTGCCACGTAAGTCTCACCGCCGATGCCGAAGCCGTAGCTATGCAGCCCCTTGCCCAGTACGAAGTTCACGCCGTACCACGCCATTAACACAGCGAGAAAACAAACAACGCTAGCAACAGCCAGCCCGAATTGGGTCCACCAATCTGCCAGCCGGCCATGCAACGCCAGGATGTAACAAAGCAACGCGATCAGGGCCCATGTCTCCTTTGGATCCCAGCCCCAGAACCTGCCCCAGGAATAATTTGCCCAGACTCCACCGAGAATCGTTCCGGCCGCGAGCAAAAGGACACCGAGCTGCAGCACGCGATAAAGCCAGAACTGCATCGGCGCGTCCGCGCGCGCGGCTGCCGGATTCCGTGCGTATCGCCATAGCAAAATGTGCCCGAAACCCATCGCCAGCGCGAAAGCTGCGTAGCTTAGAGTAATCGTCAATACATGAATCGTGAGCCAGAAATTATCGCGCAGCACAGGAACCAACGGATCGATGCTCGAAGGCATGGCAATCGGCATTTGATGCACGAGCAACAGCGCGATGAGCGTGACCGGTAACGCCGCCAGCAAATAGATGGGTGCTCGATAACGAACAAAAAAGATCATCCCGAAAAATGAAACTGCGAACGAAACCCAGATGATCGATTCATACATGTTCGTAACCGGCGGCCGGCCGGCGATCATGCAACGCATCACGATCCCAGCCGCTTGAAGCGCCAGACCGAGTATCGCCACCGCGACACCGATACTTTGCAGCGCGCCTCCCCGCTTGCGAAGATGTGCCGCGATCAGAATTACAAACGCAATTCCGTAACACCAGATCGCCCGATAAAACGCCTCGAAATGGTTGTAGAAATATTCGAGCCGTAATTTTTGATCTCCTGGATAAATTGACGGACTCAAACCGCGCAGATTTTCGCGAAGCTGATTCGCGCTGCGATTGAGGTTAAATCCGTCGCCTTGCACATATGCGTTGGCCACCGTTTGCAACTGAGTCTGGATGGGCGCGAATTGCGCATCGGCATAGTATCTCGACCCGCCTAAGGCGGGCTCGACCCACGGATCCGTTTCGTTGCCTGGCGCAGGGACGATCAGCAATGCCCTTCCGTCCATTACACGCGCAAGAAGGGTGAGCCGATCGCTTACGCTAAGTGCTTCCTGCTGGACGCGGGTCAACGGTTTCTCTGCGCGCTTGAGCGCCTGCGCCTCAGTGGCAAGTCGCTGCAGCGCGGGCGAACTGGTTAATTGCGCAAACGAAAATCGCCGCTGCGTCTTGTCGAGCCCAAGCTGCTCCACTAACTGGCCCGACGAGATCAGCACGATTAGCTCGTTCTTCCAATCGTGTGTCTCGATCAAAGCCGACAAAACAAAATCATTCGGTCGCCATGTTCTCCCCGTCTTATCTGTGTATGTCGATCTTCCGGTGATCCGGATCAGCGCTTCTTTTGCGAACGTGTCCACGGGTTTGCGTCGACCGCCGTCCTGGATCGCGAGCAATCCCCACTGCTTGAAATCCAGCCCGCTGCTATCTGCGGCGGCGACGGCGGACGGTGCGGCTCGAGCTGTACATGCGATCAGCACCGTGGCTGTTGCCAACAAAATCAAGGCGCGCGTTCTCAAGCGCTGTGAATCTAGTGTCACCTGTCACGATGTCGAGCAAGACTCAGCCATGCGATATTTACGCGTTGGCGCCGGTGCGCTATCGGATTCGGGGGCGAGTGATGGATCAAATTTGTAAGGGACTTTGAATTGTTCGCCGATTTTCTCACTATCTATTACGTCGATCACGAACCGGAATCCGTTTTCTCCTTGAAGTTACGGCGAAATTTGTGGGTGACGCGCTCGGCTCGCGCGACCCACTGCAAGATCAACGTCTGGCTGTCCTTCCGCGCGCTGGCCCGTTATTTCCGGCCCAACGAACCTTCGCGTCGCTTCGTTCGCTGGATGCTTATGCTGTATAAGCGTTCTTTACTATCGCGTAAGTAGGATTTTGTACCAGCATATCGGGTCTTAGCTGCTGATTGTTACAGTTATAGTGGGGAAAGTCGGTGTGTGTGAAATCTTCAGGCACGTAATCCACCGTAACCGGCACCTGATTTGTATGGCTGTGCGTGCCGAACGATCCTTCGGAATCGCGGCATTGGAACTGCGGGCATTTCCATACTTTGTCGGCGAATTGGAAGTGACAGATGCCCAGGAATTGGTCTGGGTGTGCCGCACCATAGGCAAGTGAACCCTCCAATTGACCTCGGACCACGGCCTCGTAGTTCGGTTCTTGGCGGCTATTACCCAGCTCTGTGAAAAGCAGCGGCACCCCGAATTCCTGAAACGTTGCCGGCACAAAGCCCACGCCCGTGCCATTGAAGTTCACGAAGAGGTCGCTGGCCGGATTCTGCGGCTGGGGCGCCAGGAACAAACGGCTCTTCAAATGTTGCAGGTGGTTTCTGTCCAGCAGTGTTCTCCAGAAGTTCCACTTTGGATAGGTCTCGCCGGGATCCTTGCCGAAATCGACAGGATGGCCGATTGGCAACGTGGTCGGGAAACGCAGTCGCTTTTCCGCCTCCACCCAGTCTCTGGTGAACTCGCTGCATTCTTCCACAGTATAACAGTGGCAAATACCGGGTTCGTTTCCCATGATGATGCCAGCAATCGCCGGATGATAAGTCGAACCATTGTTTGTTTCCCCGTCGCTGAACGACCGGATCAGGTTCGGTATTAGCTCTCGCCGCTTCGGATAACCCTGGTCCGGACGGAGAAAGTATCTCGAGACGGGCGCCAGAACCTTGATCCCGAGCTCTACGCACTTGTCCAGGAATCTCTTGTGAAAGTTGCGCGGCTCCCAGTCGTAAAGGCGAAGCAGAGTTACACCCATGTCTTTCACCGTTTGCAAATCATTACGGCCCTGGAACGTCCTGCCACTGAATGACGTGTAACTCGGGCCCCACAGCGGCTCCATGGCGTTGTAAGCAATGTCGCTTCCGAAGAAGATACAGGTGTTATTGGCGTGCGACGGGTCGTAGGGTTGTGGAAACGGCTGGTAGCACATGCCTTTGTAAAAGGGCGCGGTAGCAAGTCGAGGCCGTGCGAACGGCGCAGTACCCACGAGGGTGCCGGCGCCAGCGATAAGGGTCGTACCCAAGAAGCGCCTGCGCGTTAGCGAGTGAGGCGTTTCCTTTGGGCTGGATGTCGGAACTGCCGAGTGTTGTCTTGTTTTCATTTGCGAATTTCTCTCCGTGCTGATTGCCTCTGTTAGCTGGGTCCGTAAGGGACGAAGAACTGAGCGGGGGAGGACTTCTTCGCCTGATTCAGATCCGTTTTGATGATGCACGTTCACGTCCTGCGGGTCTATTGGACCTTAGTCGTACGGGTGTATCGAACTTTGGGACTCCAACTCAAGCGCTTTCTCACAAGTCTCTTCGCGCACGCGCGCGAGCCGCCGGCCGGAATGGTATCCGGCTCAGCACTTTTCCGAACAACCTAAAAAGGCAACCCAAGGATAAAGGTGCAAGTGTTCGGTTTGGCCGGTCCAAATGCAGACCCAACCCCCAAAAGTCTCGTGCCAGTGTCGGTGGGTACGTGGCCGCTGCTGAATAGAGCATCATGGGTACAGCCACCATACGATGGGGGGCGAGTGCACGCCGCAGCGATAAACCTGCCCGTTTTCGTTTGCGAAAGCTAAAGCATCACGGTTAATTTAAAACCCGTGTTCAGCTTGACCATGCTCGGCAGCGGGAGCGCGGGAAACAGTGCGCTCGTCGCAACCGATCACTGCAAAATTCTTGTCGATGGAGGGCTGAGCGCGCGGCAACTGGTTTTGCGTCTGGAGCAGTGCAGCGTCATGCCTGAGCAACTCGACGGCATCCTTCTTACGCACGAACACGGCGATCACGTCTGCGGCCTTGAAGTTCTTTGCCGTAAATTTCATGTCCCGATTTATTGCAACGCGCTGACGGCAGAAGCTGCGCGCTGTGACAGCTCATTTAAGCGACATCGCAACTGGCGAATCTTCGCAACCGGCGCTGAGTTTTCGATCTGCGACATCACAGTGCAAACGTTCCCCGTCCCGCATGACGCGGTCGATCCGCTCGGCTTCGCTTTTTACGCCGGTTCAGGTGGCCTCGGTTTTATCACCGATCTCGGTTACGTGACCAAGATGATCGTCGAACGCCTGCGCCAGGTGCAAACGCTGGTGATCGAGACCAACCACGACGAAAAACTTCTGCAGAACGACACGCATCGCCCGTGGCCGGTGAAACAGCGAATTCAATCGCGGCACGGTCATTTGTCGAACACGGCCGCGGCAGGCGTGATTGAGGAATTGTTGCCGGGAAAAATCGAGCGCGTTGTGCTTGGCCATCTGAGCCGGGATTGCAACACGCCCGAGCTTGCGCTGGAAACGGTGCGCGCGTCACTGGCAAAACACGGCAGGCTCAATGTGGAAATTCATTGCGCGACCCAGTTCGAAATTACTCCGCAGTTTCAAATTGGCGAAACCGACCCTGGCCCGTTTCAGCCAACTTTCGAGAGCGCGTTTTTTCAAACCGCCCTGTAACGGCTTTTAACCGTATTATCGGAATCATTGGGCGTTGGACGTTGGATGTTGGACGTTGGGCGTTTTCCTCTGGTTCTTGCTGGCGACATTCTTTGCCGCTGCGTCGAGCGCAGTGCGCACAATGGTCGCCTTCGCGACGGAAAGATAAACATTCGTGTAACCTTGCCGGCCCCAGGCACCGCTAGAGGGTCTGAAAACCTCGGGCGCCTTTTCAATGAATGTGCGCTGCTGCTCTAGCGTGAGCTTTACCATGCCCCAGCTTTCGTTCGGCACACCAAGCGACGCGAAAATCTTTCCGGCGACACGGAAATCAGGATGATTCATGTGCGACCGTTCGACGGACATTGGAACTTCAAGCGCCATCTTTCGAAACTCGTCGATTGTCATTTCACGCGCTCCCCATGCCGGTTACTTTTTCCTGTGGCCAACCATTTCACCGCGCAATGTGCGTCGATCAACCCGGGTGAGGTTCTTTTTCATCGCCGGAGTCAGCAGTGAAATATGCGGGATTTCACAGAGATATTCGGCGATGAACCAAACCGGTTTTTCCGTGGTCATCCAGTTTAGACGATCGAATCGCGCCAGATTTACGGGACGCGAATAGCGGCGCAGGGTGCGTTCGCCGCGCAGGTTGAAATAAATATTAAAATAGCTCATGGCCAGTTCGCGGAGGTTGCGATAAACGGGCTCACGATAACGGCAGCCGGTGAAATTGGATTTTGCCACTGCCCCCCAATGGCCGCGTACCTTGAAAATCGCAACGACGTGATCCGTGTCCTGTTCTGCTTCCAAATCGAAGATCAACGGTGGGAATCCGAGAACGCGAAGTGCTGCCGCACCAAAAATTCCGCCCTCCAGGCATGACGCCGTCTGATCGTGCAGAACTTTTTTCGGTGACAGCGCGGTATACCTCAGGTTGTAAGGCAGCTCGTCGAGAAACTTCTGAACGCCAGCTGGCGTTTTCAGAGCGCGCAACTGGCGCAACTCCAATTGCGTGAAACCGAAGCTGTCAGTGCTTCGCACGACCGAAGCTCCAATATCGCGGGCCTTTTTTCACTTCTTTTCCTGGACGCGTGTGAAAATCCCCAAAGCTTCATTTGCAAAGCCCTCCGCACTTCCTTCCTCACCGATCATAAATGTCGTGATCGAAGGAACCTGAGTTGCGCCGGGAAACAGCATCAGAAACGCGCCGTTGTTCCAGTGTTTCAACGTTGCGGGATACTTCGCGGGACCGTACTCGACTTTCAGCGCTTCGCCATCCTGCAGGATCGCGCAACGGCCATAATAATCATTTTCGTAAATTCCGACCAGCGATTGCAGCGTGCCGTTGAATTTCCCCGGATTCTTTGGCGCCGGCGGGGGCGCCAGCAATTTTTTCAGTTTCTCGTTATCCGCGAAAATCTCTTTTTGACCTGCTTCGGGATCAAGGCCCAAAAGTTGATTCAGAAAATACGCGCGCACCGCTTCGGGAAACGCGGTCAGATTGAGGTTGGCCAGGACGACAATTCCGGCATTTTTATCAGGCACAAGCACCAAAATCGTCCGCACACCTGCGAGAGCGCCGCCTTTTTCAATGATCTGATGTCCGGCGTAATCATAACTGCCCACACCAAGTCCATAGTAAAAGCCGGTCTTGTCGCTGATCGGCGGCAGATCAGAGAAATCGATTTTGCTGACCATGCTGCGTTTGAAAGTTTCTTCGACCGTTTCGGGCTTCAATATCTGTTTGCCGTTGTGTGCGCCCTTGTTCAGGAACATCAGCATCAATTTCGACATGTCCGCCGCAGTGGATGTGGCGGAACCGGCCGCGCCGGTGGTGTCGAGTTTTGTTGGCTCAACGACGACTTCCTTGCCGTCAACCAGCGCATGCGCGGCGGTGGCGTTGGCGTTTTGCAAATCTTTCGTCTGCGTCCCCGATCGCGACATCTCCAAAGGCTTGAACAAGCGATTTTCGACAAGATCATTCCATGACTGCTGCGACGCGGCTGCTGCAACTTCGCCGGCGACGAAAAATCCTGGATTCGAATACTGCGCCACCTCGCGCAAGCTGTAGCGCGGCTTGAAAAATCGCAGGCGTCGCAATATTTCCGCGCGGTCATACCCGAAACTGTCAAGCTGGTCTCCTGTGTAGGCGGGCCAACCCGTCCGTTGCGCAAGCAAATCGCGCTCGGTCAGATAACGCGTCATGTATGGGTCGTAACCGACGAACTCCGGCAGGTAATTAAAGATCGGTGTGTCCCAATCGAGCTTGCCCTCGTCGACAACGGTCGCGGCGACTACAGCGGTTAATGTTTTCGTGACTGACGCCAGTTGAAAAATCGTATTTTCGTCTACCGCGCCTGATTTGGTCACATCGCGGACGCCATATCCCTTGAGCAAAACCGGTTTGCCATCCCGCACGACCGCGACTGCGGCCCCTGGCACCTGATACTCTTTCAACGCTCGTGTAATGAAGGCGTCCAGATTTTCGATCGGATCATTTGCCGGCGCCGCAGGAGCGGATTGTTGGGGCACGAGCAAGGCCAGCATCAAGAGACTAGTGAAAACGAACGAGCGCATGACGGTGATGTTTATCTTGGTAGTTGCCGAAACGCAAACGTAGCGACGGAGCGCGCGGAGGACGCTATTTTTCAGCGCGCCTAAAAGTCCATTCCGTGCTTACGCAACACAAACTTTTCGCACCAAGTGCCTTGGGAGTGCGATACGGCTTCGCATCGCTTTTAATTGTTTCAATTTCATTACAACCCAATGGGATGCCTGGCATCAAAGCCGCGTGGCGGACGATAAATCGTTTGCCAGCGCGGCGCCCATTTGCCGGTGTAACGGTCGTACGGCGTTGTATCCAGTCGCAGGCCGGCGATCACAGCGAACGTGTGACCCTCCCGTGCGTAGACGGTGATCCATTTGCCTGGGCCGCGGTCACCGTAGCTGCGAAACTCGGTAGAGCTCATCGGCGAGCTGATCAAGCCAGCCGCGCCCAGCACATAAGAGATCGTTCCGGAACAATCGTAGCCGCGATCATCAAACGATTTGTGACCGCCACCGTAACGATATCGCTTGTGGCGAAGTTGATTGGCTGCCCAGATCGCGCGCTTTACTGCAAGTGGCGCATTCTTTGGCGCAGCTGCTTTGCCAAAGCGTATGCGCGCGGTTTTTCCAGACACAACAGGTCCAGAGTTTGGAAAAAGATCGCCTATTGCTGATGGAACGACCCACGCGAGAACAGCGATGCCGAGCAGGATTCGATGACTAACCGGACAGATAATTTCCTCCGGGATCGTGTCGTATGCCAAAAACTCTGTGGATGAAAGCAAAAAATTAGCGGAGCCCTCTAGTAAGACTAAAAAGCTAGCAGGACGGGATGTGGACGAGTAGAAAATGGCGACCGGCGGTTCGCCCCTTTGCGCCCTTGCGAATTCCGCCGGTCAACCAACCGAAAGTCTAGCGACTGCCCCGTGACAAATCAGTGGAAGGAAATGGGTCAGCCTGCGTCTGCGTAACCGTGGTCCGCCTCATAGGCCCGGATTGCTCGCCGCGTCTGAGGCCCCAGAACTCCATCGACTGATCCGCGATAATAGCCGGCTCGGGCGAGTCGGCGTTGTAGCTCAGCTACTCTCGACCGGGTAGGGGAGCCGTATTGGCTACTATTCCCGGAGCCGTATTGGCTACCATTCCCGTAGCCATATCCATAGCCGTTCCCATACCCGTAATCGCCGTAGCCATAGCCGGGATATCCATAGCCGTAGCCGTAGTAACCGTACGGGTAGCCGTAATAGGGGTAACCCCCGTAAGGATACCCGTCCCAGCCCCAGCCCCACCAGCCGGGAAAACCGAAGCCGCCGATGAAAATAACGTTATTGTGACCGTGATGACCGCGCCAATTGCCGTTCCAGTTGCGGCCGTTCCAATTGCGACCGCTCCAGTTACGCCCATTCCAGTTACGGCCATTCCAATTGCGGCCATTCCAGTTGCGACCGCCCACCGCCCCCATTCCGGGACGCCCAGCGAAACTACGACCCCCAGCAAAATGGCCACCACCACCACGCCCACCACCGCCACCGCCGCGTGGCGCAGCTGTGAGTAATGGGGAAGCCAGGGTCACGACAACAAAGCAACTCAGGGAAAGTATAAGTTTTGAATGATTCATGTTAAGTGGGGTTTCTAATCATTAGACACCGGACGCCCAGGAAAGTCTCGATTTTTTTACGGCGGCACAAGAATAAATCGGATGGATCCGAGCGCTTTTGAACCGGAACAGAGTTTCGCGCTGATTCATGCTCGCCAGCGCTCGGCCATGGCAGTTACCATGTCCGATTGATATGCGGCCTGCTGCGATCCTCACATCATTGGTCTTCGCCTGGCAACCGGTTCGCGCCGCGCTACCGGCACACAGTGTGAGTCCATCGCGACAATTCGTCATTTACGGCGCAGACGCGGCGCTGCGGGGGACGATCTCTGAACTGGCAGAGCAGACTAAGAGCAATCTCCTCTCGCTTTTGCGCCAGCGCGACGAATGGAAGACGGCCGTTATAATCAATTTGCAACCACAACAGGCGAACCTTCCCGAAATTCCGCCGACCGACTTACGAGTTAGCCAGACGGGCTTTGGCGCGAAGCTGCAACTCGATTTGACAGTTTGCCAAAATCTGGACGGTTCATTGATCGAACGTCAGCTACTGCGCAGCATTCTGCTCGAGATGATTTATCGGGACGAGGGCGACCTCGCACCCGGTGCGACGCTTGTCGAACCGCCGGATTGGCTGGTGGAAGGTGCGCTGGCGCTAACGCCGGGACGAGAGCGCGAGGTCGTGGTGGCGGCGCTTTCAGCAACCGATAAAGGAAAGTCGCTGGAGGAATTTCTCGGCCAGCGATTCGATCTGCTCGATTCCGCCGGTCGCATGCTTTACCGGGCCTATTCCATCGCGCTCGTTCAATTGCTCCTTGATGAGGGTGGCCGCGCGCGTCTGGCGCGGTACATTGCTAATCTTTCGCACGCGTCGAACGATCCGGTTGCTGATTTGAAGGCGCGGTTTCCACAATTGCGCGAGGATTTGGAAACGAAATGGCGCTCGACGGTGGCTCGACTCGGCGAGCATCAAACCTACCAATTGCTGACATTTGCCGAGAGCGACCGACGTCTCGATGAGTTGTTGCAGATTAAAATTTCAGATGGCTCGCGCAATCGCGAGCAGCCAAAAACAGTCGATCTTAGCGAGCTTGCGCGCCGGAAAGCGTCACGAGATGAAAAAGCCGCGGTCAACCAACTGAGCAAGGCGTTGCTGTTACTTATTGGGACGGCGCATCCGGTTTTGCGCCCGGTGGCCCGGGAGTATCAGCAAATCGCAGCGCTCCTAGCACGCGGGAAGCGAAGAGGAATCGCGAAGCGCTTATCGCATCTGGACGGTACCCGCAAGGAACTCGCCGCTCGAATAGGCGAGATCGATGATTACATGAACTGGTTCGAGGCGACACAAATGGAAAGGGAGAGCGGTGTTTTCAACGATTATCTCAAGGCGGCAAGCCAATCGGAGGTCTCCGCGCCAAGGCGACGCGATCCGTTGTCAGTCTATTTGGATGCACTGGCTGACCATTTTGAGAACTAGTGGCCACAGTCTGGACCGCGGCGATGCAGCTTTGGAATAATGGAAAGATGCACCACTCCGCAGTGCAATACTCCCTTCGCTGCGCGCAGTTGCCGGTTCCGAGTTTGGCTATTATGCTTAACAGCGCGTTTTAAACGCGCCTTTTTCATCCCATGCAAAAAATTGGATTTGCTGAAGCGCTTGATTCCATTGTCAGGAGCGACCCGCGGTACCAGCGAGATGCATATGTTTTTCTGCGTGACGCGCTCGATTTCACGACCAAACGGCAGAAGAAAGCGAAAGGTACCAGCGTCCGCCATGTGAGTGGGCCGGAGCTACTGGAGGGCTTGCGGCAGTACGCGCTGAAGGAGTTCGGGCCGCTGGTCGTGACGGTTTTCGATAGCTGGGGCATTCACTCATCCGAGGACATCGGAAACATGGTTTTTAATCTGATTCGCGCCGGGATATTCGGAAAGACCGAGGAGGATTCGATCGAAGATTTCAGGAACATTTACGATTTCGAAGAGGTTTTCGTGAAGCCGTTCGCGCCGGAAAAACCAGCGGTGACAAGGGCACGGGCGGAGTTGCCGGCGCCTAAGCCTACTGCGTCGAGAAAGTGATCAGCAACGACTGATCACCGGGGACGCCGCCGTCACTGCAATGGTTCGCATACCACTAGCAAAGTTTTTCTCAGCAGTTCTATTATTTATGATGGTTAATCTGAAAGCAGCGCCGACGGAGTCTTCGGCTGTCATTACGTTTCCGCCGAGCTCGGCGCACAAATGGATTTTGCCTAACGGGCTGACAATGATTGTGCAGGAAGATCACAGCGCCCCCGTAGCCAGCGTACAGGCGTGGTGCGCCACGGGAAGCACCGACGAGGACCAGCATCTCGGAGCCGGGTTGTCCCACATTCTCGAGCACATGCTCTTCAAAGGAACGAAAACGCGCGGGAAAAATGAGATCGCCCAAAAAATCCAGGACGTAGGTGGTTACATTAACGCTTACACATCCTTCGATCGCACGGTTTTTTGGATCGACGTGCCGAAATATGGTGTCGCTACCGCGCTCGATATTCTGGCGGACGCGATGATGAATTCGACTTTGCCACCGGAGGAGTACCAGAAAGAACAGGAAGTAATCCGGCGCGAGTTCGCCATGGGCATGGATGATCCCGACCGCATGGCCGGGTTGCTCCTTTTTTCAACCGCGTATCAGGTGCATCCCTATCGCTTCCCGGTCATCGGCGACATTGAAATTTACAACCAGCTCACCCAGGAGCAGGTGATGCAGTATTACAAAACGCGTTACGTCCCGAATAATCTCACCTTCATCATAGTCGGCGATGTCGATGCAGAAACAGTGCACCAACAACTCACCGGCTTGTTCAAGCCGTACCCGGAGAAATCGCTCCAGCCGGTATTCATTCCCACGGAACCGCCGCAACTTGGCCGGCGCGAAGTGCATCAGGAATTTGCCACGGAGCTATCGCATCTCTCACTGGCATGGCACATTCCAGCGGTCACGAACCCGGACGTGCCCGCGCTTGATCTGCTCTCGACGATCCTCGGTGAGGGACGCAGCTCGCGGCTGTACCGGCGCGTTCGCGAAGAGGCCGGTCTGGCGTTTCGCATTTCGGCATTTTCCTACACGCCGGGCGATCCCGGTTTGTTCGGCATCGATGCTACGGTCGATCCAAAGAAACGCGAAGCAGCTGAGCAACTGTCCCTGCAGATTGTTGACCAGGTAAAACAGAGTGGCGTCACCGCGGATGAGCTGGCCAAGGCGAAAAAAATCATGCTCAGTCATCATCTGGGCGCGCTCACGACCATGCGCGGCCAGGCTTCCGACGTTGGCTCGAACTGGTTGCTTACGCGCAATCTGAATTTTAGCCGCGATTATCTTGACGCTGTCCAGAAAGTGTCCGTCGACGATATCAAGCGCGTCGCCGCAATTTATTTGACGGAGCAAAACCTGACAGTGATCTCGTTGAATCCAAAGGGTTCGCTTGCCACTAAGGCGGAGGGTCCAAAGGCAGTCGCCGCGGGTGAGATCCAGAAGTTTGAATTATCGAACGGATTGCGCCTTCTGGTTCGCGAAGATCCTCGCCTGCCACTCGTGGCGATGGGCGCGGTTTTTCGCGGTGGTCTTCTCGCAGAGAATCCGCAGGACAACGGCATCACGCATCTGATGGCGAAGGTGCTCCTGAAGGGCACCAAAACGCGCACCGCTGAGCAAATCGCCAATGAGGTCGAAGCGGTAGGCGGTTCCATTTCGAGCGAGTCGGGTAACAACAGTTTTGGTGTGTCGCTCGATGTAATGAAGCCCGACCTAAAACTCGGCGTGGACTTGCTTTCGGATGTCTTGCTCAACGCGAAAATGCCGGAGAAGGCGATCGCGCGTGAAAAAGAAATCCAGATCGCAGCGATCCAACAGGAGGAAGAGCAACTGACCACGGTCGCGCGCAACATCATGCGACAGGCGCTTTTCCCCCAGCATCCTTACGCGCTGCGTTCAAATGGCTCGGTCGAATCCGTGCAGCGATTGACGCAAAAAGATTTACTCGAATTTCGGGATCGTTACGTGGTCGCGCAAAATGGTGTGATGTACGTCTTCGGAGACGTTAAAGCCGCTGAAGTAAAGCAGCTTGTTGAGCAGGCGCTCGGCAAGATGAAGCCTGGCGCGCTTGCTCTGACTGATGCAAAGCCTTCTATCCCTCTGGGCAAGCCGGAAACCGTTGAAAGCCGCAAAGAGAAGGCACAAGGCGTGATCATGGTTGGATTTCGCGGCGCGAGCATGTCGAGTCCGGATCGCTACGCCTTGGAATTGATCGATGAAGCAAGCAGCGATCTCGGCTCGCGTTTCTTCATTCGCATTCGCGACCCAGGTTGGGCTTATTATGTCGGCGCAAGCCAGATGCAGGGCCTGGTGCCGGGACTGTTTGCATTTTATCTCGGTACGGATCCACAGAAGATCGAGCCGGTGAAAACCGCGCTCCTCGATGAGATTCACAAGCTCGCAAATGAGGGACTTACCCCCGAAGAGCTGGCCCGAGCGAAAAAGAAATTGATTGGACAACAAGAGATCGCCAATCAAAGCAACGACGCTTTCGGTTACCATTGTGCGCTCGACGAGCTCTACGCACTAGGCTTTGATTATTACAAACAACTTGAGCACGACGTGAACGCGGTGACACTTGAAGATATTAAAAAAGTGGCTGCGAAATATTTTCGCGATCAACCGTACGTTTTGGCAACGGTGCGAC
>Ga0193735_1000187_pt1 | contig 19827 bp, 17 predicted proteins | sample U1m2metaG_FD_145080 | JGI IMG/M metagenome (GOLD analysis project Ga0193735, IMG submission 145080) | Soil microbial communities from a riparian zone of the East river system, Colorado, United States - U1m2 | ecosystem: Environmental > Terrestrial > Soil > Riparian zone | place: USA: East River... | reverse complement strand
TGGATCGCGGCCTTGCTCTGCATCCTCACGACGCTGGTCGCGCTCCGTGCACACAATCGCCGCACCCGCGAGGGGAAGGCGCCCAGTGGATTCGGGAACGGGCTGGAAGCGCTGGTACTCTACCTGAGGAACGAAGTCGTGCTGCCGAATGTCGGCGCGCACGGAAATGCCTTCGTCCCATACCTTCTTTCGCTTTTCTTTTTCATCCTTTACGTGAACCTGCTCGGCCTGATCCCCTACGGTGCCACTGCGACCGGAAATATTTCCGTCACCGCCACCCTCGCGATCGTCACGTTCTTCGTGATCGAAATCGCCGGCATGCGTGCGCTGGGGAGAGGCTACATCAATACCATACTATTCTGGCCGCACGACATGTCCCTCGGCATGAAGCTCTTCATCTCGCCGATTCTGACGCCGATCGAGATCATCGGAAAGCTCACCAAGCCCTTCGCTCTGGCAATCCGTCTCTTCGCCAACATGATCTCCGGACACGTCGTTCTGCTGGCCCTGATCAGTCTCATCTTCACATTCGCTACCTGGATTCTGGTTCCGCTGCCGGTCGCAATGGCGCTCGGCATATCGTTTCTCGAACTGTTCGTTGCATTCCTGCAGGCGTTCATCTTCATGCTTCTGTCCAGTGTTTTCATTGGATTGATTCGCGAGGGGGCGCACTGACGCGGAGATTGCTCAACTCCGTGTAGGTATCCAGCCGAGCCGGCTGGAGAGATCCGTTGGGGCGAGAGTCCCGTTGACGGATAGCGATGTCGTGATCGCGAGCATGTCAAATCACGATTGCGTGCAAGGGTAAGGGTAAAAAAATGGTTTCGATGTTTCCGCTGCTTCAGGCTACAGCCACATTCTCCAGGGAGTACGCGGGCGCGTGGGGTTTGCTCGGCGCCGGCCTCGGCGGGGGTCTCGCCACAATCGGTGCGGGCATCGGCATTGGACGTCTGGCCGGCCAGGCGATGGATGGAATGGCGCGTCAGCCAGAGATGGCCGCACGCATTCAGACGGGCGCAATCATCTTCGCGGCGCTCATCGAAGGAATCGCGCTGTTCGCCATCGTCATCTCGTTCCTGATTCAGGGTAAGTTCAAGTTCTAGGTATTACGGGCGTGGATCGCAGCGCTGTTCGCTGCGATCCACGATCCGGACATCATTAGCAACTCAAATTCCGGCGGCCCGCCGCCACACCACAAGCAACCATGCCGACTTTCATCTTCGCACTCCTCCAGCAGGTAGCTCCCGAAGAATCCGCCCAATCTGGCGACCTGCTTTCGCCCAATGGCGGGCTCATGTTCTGGACGTTCGTCACCTTCGTCCTGATGTTCGCCATTCTCGGACGGCTGGTGTTCCCGAAGATCACCGCTGCCGTCGAGGCGCGAGAGAAGGCGCTCGAGGACGCGATCGAAGGCGCCAAGCGTGACCGTGAGGAAGCCGCACGCGCGCTGGCCGAGCAGCTCAAGCAGATCGAGGCGGCGAGAACGGAAGCACAGAAGATCATCGTCGAAGGACGTCAGACCGGCGAGAAGCTTCGTGCGACGATGGTCGAAGAGACGCACCAGCAACAGCAGCAGATGCTGGAGAGGGCGCGCCGCGAGATCGAGCAGGAGAAGGAGCGCGCGATCGCCGAGATGCGCCGCGAGGCAATCGAGCTGGCCATCGCCGGAGCGAGCAAGGTGATAGAGAAGAACCTCGACGACCAGGCGAACCGAAAGATCGTCGAAAGCTTCCTGGCGTCGATTCCCGCGCGTGAGGTGAAGCGCGGATGAACGACTCGACCATCGGCCGCAACTACGCCGAAACCCTGCTGATCCTCGCCAAAAAGCAGGGACAACAGGAGGAATGGGGCGCGCTGATCGACGCCATCGCCGCGGCCATGCAGGAGGATCGGACGCTCAAGACGTTTCTCGAGTCGCCCAAGCTCGCGGCCTCGCAAAAGATCGAGATTCTGGACAAGGCCCTCGGCAAGAGGATCCCCCAGGTCTTTCTGCGCTTTCTGGAGACCGTGGTCTCGAAGCGTCGCTAGATGCTGATCCCCGTGATAGCCACCGAGTACCGGGGGCTGATTGACGAATCCGAGGACCGGATTCACGCCAGCGTAACGGTCGCGCGCGACCCTTCTGGCCCGGAGAAGGATGCCCTGGCAGGGCACCTGTCGCGAGTGCTGGGCAAGCGAGTGGTACCGCACATAACCCTCAACCCCGCCATTTTGGGAGGGTTGATCGTGAAAGTCGGCGACACGGTTATGGACGGCTCAGTGAGGCGGCGGCTGGCCACTCTCAGAAGCAGAATGCTGGCGACGGTCACGCGATAGCGGGATAGAGCGACCGAGAGTTCGGGACCCAGCATTGGGATCAGCTTGGGCGTACTTATTGAAGGGCCGCAGTTCGGTGCGGTCCTTTCCTTTTTGATCACGGGATTCCGTTTCGCACACCTATGGCTATAAACGATCGAACGCAGGCGAGTTTGCTTCCGTCGGCAACGCTGTCATTGCTGCTCCTCTTTGCCTCAGGTGCTGGCGCACAGGTTCTGAAGCCTGGGCTTCAGCCGGGCCTCACCCGCGCCCCGGACAGCGCGCGGAAGATCTCGCTGGCGGAGGCCATTCAAATGGCCCAGCAGAATTCCCCGGACGCAATCCAGGCCGAAGGAACGGAGAGAACGAGCAAGGCGGCCAGGGTCTCGGCCGTTGGAGCGATTCTCCCGAGCGCGACGCTGAGCGCGGGTCACGTGGTGCAGCTGGGTGGTGGACTGACGCGACTGAATCAGAATGGCGAGCAGATCACCGTCGCGCAGAAACCGACCAACAATACGGGGCTCTCGCTCAACATGACGCTCTTCGATGGGGGCCAGCGCCTGTACGATCTGCGGACAGCCAATTACCAGATCGCGGCCGCGGAAGCGAATCGCGTGGCGGTGAAGTACAACATCGCGCTCGGGGTGAAGCAGCAGTACTTCGCGGTTCTCGCCGCCCTCGAAAGCCAGGACGCCGCCGATCTGCAGATGGCGCAGGCGACCGAGCAGTTCAAGGCCTCCGTTGCGCGGGTCCGGGCGGGAGCCGCGACCAGGTCGGATTCATTGCGGGGAGTGATCCAGGTTGGCAACGCCCAGCTCGCGCTGATCACGGCGGCGAGCGCCAAGGAAGCGGCGGAGGCGGCGCTCACGCGACTCGTCGGGTCTCCGGTTCCGGTGACCGCGGATCCAGCATCCGTACAGGAGAACATGTCGGCGCTTCCGGATAGCGCGCAGCTGGCGGTATTGGCGCTCACGGGCCCTGCGGTGCAACAGGCGCAGGCGAATCTCGACGTGGCGGAAGAATCCCGTAAGGCCTCGAAGGCGACTTATCTGCCCTCGTTGAGTGCAAGCTACTCGCGCAGCGGCAGCGGAACGGACCCGCAGTTCGGATTCGGAAGCGATCCTTACACTTACAGTGGACGGCTCTCGTTCCAGCTATCCTACCCGATCTTCAACAATTTCGCGCGCGAGGAGCAGGTGGTTCGCGCGAAGGTGGCTGAGGTCAACGCGCAATCAGCTTTCCGGGATTCGCAGCTTGCCGCGGTCCAGAGTTTGACACAGAACATCGGAGCGATACGGAGTGCGTCCCAGCGCGTGGCGATACAGGTCGCATCAGTGGCCGCGGCGAAGGAAGATGTGCGGGTTCAGCAGCAGCGTTACAATATCGGGGCGTCGACGCTGCTGGATCTCATTACATCGCAGGCAGCGCTGGGGACGGCCGAGCAGGCACTGATTCAGGCGCGGTATGACTACAGGATCGCACGGGCGCAGCTCGAGGCGCTCATCGGACGAGACCTACAGTGACGAGCACTCCCGCAATTTCCACAAAACAAATGAAGACAAGCAAGCCGTGGGTTGCTCGCCTGCGACCGCCCGGGAACAGAGCGTTGAAGTGTATGATGATTTCGGCGATAGTCGCGCTTGGCGGCTGCAAGAAGAGCACTGATCCGTCGCTCGTAATCGAGACTGCGCCGGTCGAGCGGCGCAGCATCGTGCTGAGCGCGCAGGCGAACGGCACTGTGGAACCAATCGACATCGTCGAAGTCAAGTCGAAAGCGTCGGGCACGATCATCAGAATGCCCGTCGATGTCGGATCGAAAGTAAAGGTGGGCGATCTCCTGGTTCAGATCGATCCGCGCACCGTGCAGAATGCGTACACACAAGCGGCTGCTGATCTTGCCTCGGCGACTGTAGCGAGAGCTGCGGCGCTGTCGGGACGCAACCGGTCCGCGGAGCTGTACAAGGAGAAAATCATCACCGCCGTGGAGATGGAGGCGGCGACTGTGGCTTTCGCGAACGCGGATGCAAACGTCATCAAAGCGCGGACGGATCTCTCGACTGCGAGACTCCAGTTGGAGGATGCGACGATTACCGCGCCGACGAACGGTACCGTCATCTCGCGGCCGGTGTCGGTAGGGACGGTAATCACGTCAGCCTCGACTGCGGCGAGCGGCGGTACGGCGATTCTCGACATGGCCGACCTCGGCAAGGTCCGAATGCGCGCGTTCGTGAACGAAACTGACATCGGCAACGTCAAGGCGGGCCAGACAGCGACTGTGACCGTGGACGCGTTCCCAAATCGGAGATTCGTCGGTATCGTGGAACAGGTCCAGCCGGAGGCGGTCGTGCAATCGAGCGTCACCATGTTTCCGGTCCTGGTGAGTCTCGACAACTCTGACGGCGCGCTCATGCCGGGGATGAATGGGCAGGTGGTGATGGACATCCTGAGGAAAGACAATGTTCTCGCGGTGCCGAGTGATGCGATACGGAATGCGCGAGACGCGGCGACGGTCGCTCCGGTACTGGGAGTCAATCCCGACTCGTTGAAGGCGGCGCAGGCGGCGGCGCGCGCGGCGCGCGGGTTTGGAGGAGGCGGGACGGCGTCGTCGACGCCATCCTCGGGCGATACCACACGTCGCCGCAGGTTCGGTGCGGCGAGCTCGACACCCGGCGCGTTCGGGGCCCAGGGCGGGGCGCAGGGTACGGCGTCGTCGACTGGCCGGCGCGGCGGTGGGGGGGGCGGTGGCGGCGCCGGGGGTGGCTTCGCTGGTGGTGGACAAGGTGGCGCGGCGGGAGCGGGGGCGGCAGGAACTGGCCGGACCGGTGGCGCCATGTTCGTTTTTGTGAAGCAGGGCGACAAATACTCGCCGCGCGTGGTGCGCCTCGGCGTCAGCGATTTCGATTACAGCGAGATCATGAGCGGCGTTCAGCAAGGCGAGCAGGTCGCCCTGCTCGGACCCGCAGTGCTGCAGGCTCAGCGCGACCAGCTTCAGGCTCGCATTAGAGCCGGTGCGGGTGGCGGACTCCAGACGACGACGCCGGCGGCGGGTGCCGCCGGCGGAGCCGGTGCGGCTGGCGGAGCTCGCGGCGGTGGTGGTGGTGGCGGCGGTGGACGGCCGCCTGGCAATTGAGGAGGTAGTACCATGCTGCTCGGAGAAACGATTGGCGTAGCGCTTGGAGCGCTCAGAGCGAACAAGCTTCGCTCGTTTCTGACGATGCTCGGCGTCGTGATCGGCGTGGGAGCTGTGATCGCCGTGGTCGCGCTTGGACGCGGCGCTCAGGAATCGGTCAACGCGAGAATTTCCGCGCTGGGAACGACCCTCCTGACGGTGCAGCCCGGACAGATCTTCGCGCCCGGTGGAGTTTCGTCTGGCAGCGACCGGGCGCCGATGGTGGTCGCTGACGCGAAGGCACTCGATTCGACGGGCGGATCTGTTGCGGCGGTCGAACCGGAGATGCAGAAGCAGCTCCAGGTTCAGTACCTGGCCACGAATACCAACACCACCGTGCTTGGCACGACGGCCAATTATCTCGACGTGCGCAAGTACACGATCGCCGTGGGAAAGATGTTCACGCCGGGTGACGATCGTGCCAGCCGGAGTGTCGCCGTGCTTGGGGCGGCGATTCCCGACAACCTCGGAGTGCCTGCCGCGAGTCTCGTCGGACAGAACGTCCGCATCGGTGGATTTCTCTTTCAGGTTATTGGCGTTCTCGCCAGCAAGGGAAGCGGTGGCGGATTCGGAAATCCGGACGATCAGGTTCTGATACCAATCACGACGGCGCAATTTCGTGTTTTCGGCAGCGACAGGCTGCGCCAGATCGGAGTGCTCGCCGCATCGGAGGCGGAGATTCCGCAGGCGATGGCGGAAATCCAGAAAACGCTTCGCCGCCTGCACAGACTGCGGGTCGGAGTCCCCGACGATTTCCAGATTCGCAATCAGGCCGACTTCCTGAATACGCTTGGCGAGACGACGCAGATCTTCACGTTTCTCCTCTCGGGAATCGCGGCGGTGAGTCTTCTCGTCGGCGGAATCGGAATCATGAACATCATGCTGGTGTCGGTGACCGAGCGGACGCGCGAGATTGGCGTGAGGAAGGCTCTGGGTGCGACGCCGAAGAACATCCTGCTGCAGTTCCTGATCGAGGCGGTGGTGCTTTGCCTGCTTGGCGGTGTGGGTGGAATCGTCTTCGGCTGGCTCGGCGCGATGGCGCTGGCGAAGTTCGGGAACTTCAACACCTCGGTGGCGCCGTCGTCGATTCTGCTGGCGTTCTTTTTCTCTGGGTTTGTCGGGATACTCTTTGGGGTGTGGCCGGCCAGGCGGGCCGCGAATCTCGATCCGATTCAGTCGCTCAGGTACGAGTAGCGCTATTCTGTCGGCGTTAGGTAACTGCGGAATCGGATTATGACGGACGCCTGAACATCTTGAAGAACTGGCGATCCGAACCTCCACACGCCCCGAACGCCCGTATGAAAGCTGTTCAGCTGTGAGGCTGCAACGCTTTCAGCTCCCTGCTTCGGTTTTGTGGATGCCAGCGAGGCGGAACACACCGGCCCGGCCATCCACTCCGCTCTTTCCCGGGCCTGCACTTCGCCCTATTTTGGGCATCCCGCCGTCCGCTCCCGTCCAGCTGCCGGCAATCCAGAACTGAATGGAGGTCGAATGAGACTCCGCTACGTTGCGGTCTCTCTATTGTGCCTTGTCGCCGGAACCGCTGGCGCGCAGGCAGGCAAGACCATGCAGGGCAAGAGTCCCGAGCTTCGCATCGATTACACCCAGGAGACACTGCCCAACGGGCTCACCGTGCTCTACCACGTCGATCACTCGACTCCGGTCGCGGCCGTGCTCTTATGGTATAACGTCGGATCGAAGATGGAGCAGCCGGGTCGTACCGGCTTCGCGCACCTCTTCGAGCACATGATGTTCAAGGGTTCTAAGAATGTCGCAGATGGCCAACACTGGGCACTCCTGGAGGCAGCGGGGGGCAGGGCTGGTGCCGACATCAACGGGACGACGAGCTGGGACCGCACGAACTACTTCGAGCAGGTTCCCTCAAACCAGGTGGAGCTTGCGCTCTGGCTCGAGTCGGATCGCATGGGAACGCTCACGGAGACGCTCACCAAGGAAAAACTCGACAACCAGCGTGAGGTGGTGAAGAACGAGCGCCGTCAGAGCGTTGACAACCAACCTTACGGAAGCTGGCTCGAAAAGAGTGAAGAGCTGATGTTTCCCGAGTCGCACCCTTACCATCATTCGGTGATCGGCTCGATGGCCGACCTATCAGCGGCCTCGGTTGAAGACGTGCGAAGCTTCTTCAAGACCTACTACGCTCCGAACAACGCGGTTCTGGTGATCGCCGGTGACATCGATGTTCCCCAGACCAAGGCTATGGTTCGAAAGTATTTCGCGCCAATACCGCGCGGCCCAAATCCGCCAAAACTGGCGAACATGAGCCTGCCAACGATTATTGGCCGTGAGCAGCGAGTCGTCGTGCAGGATGCGTTGGCGCCGGCGCCGCGTGTGTACGTTGCCTACCGTGTCCCCGCAGAAAAGGATCGGCGCGCTCCGGTTGTCGACGTTCTGGCCAGTGTGATCGGCGGTGGAAGCTCGTCCCGTCTCGACGAGTCTCTGGTGCGAAGGCAGCAGATCGCGACCAGCGTCACGGCGTTCAACCTCAACCTAGCCGACGGCGCGGATATGCTGGTGTTCATCGCGACCGGGAAGCCGGGAAGCAGCCCTGACTCCCTCGAGCGCGCTCTGCTGGCGGAGCTGGCCGGGACATCGAGCTTCACGCAATCGGAGCTGGAACGCGCCAAGGCGTTACAGAGATTCTCCTTCGTCGACGGACTTCAAACGACCGGCGGGTTCGGCGGTCGCGCCGACTTGCTCGCTGAAGGGTGGACGTACTTTCACGATCCGAATTTCGTGAACACGGCACTCCGGCAGATCGATCGTGTGACTCTGGACGATCTCAATGCGCTCGGCCGTGAGCGTCTCGTTCCAACCAACCGAGTGGTTCTCGTATACGTTCCGGTGAAAAAGACAGCGGGCCAGACTTCCCTGACGAGGGTCTCTCAATGAGTGTCCGCCTCGCTACGTCGAAAGCGCTCTCGCTGATCGTTGGCGCGGTGCTCGTCACCGCCGGCCCGGGCAGCGCACAGAGTGTCACTCCACCACCGGCTGGAACTCTCCGCCCGTACGTTTTTCCACCGGTCGAACAATTCCAGCTTCCGAACGGACTCAAGGTAATTCTCGTTCAGAAGCACACACTGCCTGTCGTTGAAGGTCGCCTTCTCCTGGATGCCGGATCTCAGAGAGAGCCAGCTGGCAAGAGCGGACTCGCGTCTCTCACGGGCTCGCTTCTGTCCGAGGGGACAGGGAGCATGACGGGCGCCGAAATCGCCCGCGCAATGGATTCCTTCGGAGCCCGGTATTTTACGACCGGAAGCTATAGCGCTGCACTAGTGGACGTCGTAGCGCTCAAGACGGTGTTTCCGCAGGCCCTGGCTCTGTCGGCAAGAACCGTCATCGCGCCGAGCTTTCCCGAAGGAGAAGTCAGTCGAGTCAAGAACCAGGCTCTTGCCGCTTATCAACAGAGCCACGCAAGAACCGCGGGACTCGCGGCGGACGCGTTCCTGAGGGCCGCGTTCGACAGCACCGCGCCGTTCTCTCGTCCAGCGAGTGGCACTCCTGCGACGATTGCCGGGCTCACACGGGACGACGTCGTCAACTGGCATCGGACAATGTTCTCTCCATCCGTTGCCACGCTGCTGCTCGTTGGTGATTTGACGGCGGCGGAAGCGCGCACGATTGCGCAGCAGGCGTATGGTGGCTGGACCGGGACGCGTGCAACGTCGGCTCCGGTTGAAAATCCGATCCGGGCGAGCTCGGGTACCAGGGTAATCCTCGTTGATCGGCCGCAGTCGGTTCAGTCGTCGATAATCATCGGACAAGCCGGTTTCCGTGCGACCGATCCCGACTACCTGAACATGGTTGCTCTAAACCACGTTCTGGGCGGCGGCTTCAGCGCCCGGGTGAACACGAATCTCCGCGAAAAGCACGGCTACACCTACGGGGCGTTCAGCAATCTTGACCTGAGGCCCGGCAGTGGCGCGTTTCGAGTCACGTCTGATGTGAGAACGAGCGCAACCGATTCCGCCCTTGTCGAAGCCGTCAACGAGTACAAACGGATTGCAGGCGAGCCTGTGCCCGCGCCCGAGCTGCAGGGTGCCCTCAACAATCTGGTATCCAGTTTTCCCAGCGCGGTTCAAACCATTCAGGGCCTGACGGGCCGGATCCAGCAGCTGATCATTTGGGGGCTACCGATCGATTTCTATACGACGTACCGCGAGCGACTCGCGGCCCTGACCCCCGATGATGTCCGTCGGGTCGCCACGAGCAGGCTGACACCCGATAACGTGATCGTGGTTGTCGCCGGCGATCTTTCCAAGATCGAGGCGCCGATCCGCGCGCGCAATCTGGGCACGGTGGAGGTATGGGATCCGAACGGCAATAAGATTCGATAGCTTTTTTTGATTGCGGTTCAGGGGAGAGGCCGGCGTTCCACCGCTGGCCTCTCTTTTGTTTTCCGACTGCAACTGAAGACTACCGGCGGAGTGCTGTCGGCGGGCCCGCTGATGGCTTCGGGCTGTATCTTGGATCGATGAAAGCGATCATCATCACGCGGCCTGGCGGGCCCGAGGTACTCGAGGTGCAGGAGCGGCCGAAACCCGAGCCGGGAGTCGGGCAGATCCGCGTCCGCGTGTGTGGGTCGGCGTTGAACCGCGCTGATCTCATGCAGCGCGAGGGAAACTACCCCGTGCCGCCGGGCGTTGCCGCTGACATCAGCGGGATGGAATACGCCGGCGAGGTCGATGTTCTGGGACCAGCGGCGACTCTGTGGACCGTCGGTGATCGGGTGATGGGAATAATCGGTGGCGCCGGCCACGCCGAGTTTCTGTGCGTGCACGAGCGAGAGGCGATTCCAGTCCCGCGCGGGCTTCCCTGGGAGGAAGCAGCGGCGATTCCGGAAGCGTTTCTCACGGCGTACGACGCGCTGTTCAGGCAGCTCGATCTGCGCATGGGAGAGACCGTGCTCGTTCATGCTGTTGCGAGCGGCGTGGGAACGGCAGCACTCCAGCTCGCTCGTTCGGGAGGGGCGAGGGTCGTGGGAACGTCGCGGTCGGCTGCCAAGCTGGAGCGAGCGAAGGAGCTCGGACTCGACGTACCGGTCGATGCCTCGAGCGGCAACTGGGTCGAACAAATTGTCCGCACCATCGGCAACGAAAAAATCCACGTCATTCTCGACCTGGTCGGGGGAGCCTATCTCGATGGAAATCTCCGCGTGCTCGCGCAGCGAGGGCGGATTATAGTCGTCGGCCTCACCTCGGGATCTCGCGCCGAGCTGGACATGGGGACGATTCTACGCAAGCGCCTGAGGATGATCGGGACCACGCTGCGCTCGCGCTCGCTCGAAGAAAAAATCGCATTGGCTCGCGACGCGTCCGAGCATGTGATCCCGCTATTCGATGCGGGAAAGCTGCGACCGGTGATCGATCGGGTGTTACCGTTCGGAGAGATCCGGTCGGCGCACGAGCTGATGCACTCGAACAAAACCTTCGGCAAGATCGTGCTGCGCTGGGAGTGACGTGCTCTCAGACAACGCACGTCGCTGGATCGAGGATGTCACCGGCGGTCGCGTTGCTGGTGTGGCCGTGGTACGCGGCGCCACCTCTTCGGCGCTGCACTCCGTGGAAGTCGAAAGCGACGGTCGGCGGCGCAAACTCCTGCTTCGGCGTTTCACGGATTCGGAATGGGTGAGACGCGAGCCGGACCTTGCGATTCGCGAAGCCACGAGCGTCCAGCATGCGAAGCGAGCCGGTCTTCCCGCGCCGGAGCTGGTTGCAACAGACAAGGACGGTTCATACTGCGGCGTACCCGCAACGCTCGTGACCATGCTTGCCGGCGACGTGGTGCTGCAACCCGCGAACTGGAATGAGTGGATCGATGGACTGGCTCGAGCCGCGGCCCAAATCCACCGCGTCGACGCCGCTGGGTTTCGCTGGAAGTACCGTCGCTACAACGACAGGGATTCGCTCTCCGTGCCCCGCTGGTCACAGCAGCCCGAGGCGTGGCAGCGGGCCATCGACGTCGTCCACCACCCAGGGCCTTCTTATCGTGAATGTTTCGTCCACCGCGACTATCATCCGAGCAATGTTCTTTGGTTGAACGGTCGGGTGAACGGAGTGGTCGACTGGGTCAACGGATGCAGAGGCCCCGCCGGAATCGACGTTGCCTGGTGCCGCCACAACCTGGCCAATCTCCACGGCGTCTCGGTGGCCGACGATTTTCTCTCGGCCTACACGGCAGCCGCCGGATCAGACTTTCAATACGATCCCCACTGGGATCTGATGTCCGTGGTAGAGCTGCTTCCCGGGCCACCATCAATGTATGAGGGATGGCGCGCGGCAGGATTTCCCAGCATCAGCAACACCATCATGCGCGAGCGAGTTGACGCTTACGTCGCCAGCGTAGTCGCGCGGCTCTAGGATTCCCGGCAAATTACTGACTCAATGGCCCCCGAAATACGCCCCATCTCGCACACGAGCACCAACGACAAGATCATGCAGCTGGTTTTGCCGCTGGTGAAACCCGGAGTGAGGCTCGCGGACATCGGCGCCGGCGAAGGCTATTTCTCCCAGCTCGTCGGCCAACACGTGGAGTCGAAGCTTGGCCTCAAGCCAGCCGACGTGATTACGGCGTGCGACATTTTTCCCCAGTACTTTCGCTACGCCGCAGTGCCGTGCAAAACGATTGCGCCGGATGGTCGGCTCCCGTACGCCGACGGGTCCATCGATGTTGCGTGCAGCCTCGAGGTCGTCGAGCACGTCGAGAATCAGTTCGCGTTTGCGTGCGAGCTGTTTCGGGTCCTCAGACCCGGAGGCGTCGCGTTCGTCAGCACCCCAAACGTGCTCAACGTGAACTCGCGGTGGCGATATCTACACTCCGGGTTCACGGTGCTCTTCGATCCGTTGCTCCTGTCGAGCGCCGATCCCGTCCACACGTCGGGCCACATCAATCCCGTGTCCTACTATTATCTCGCTTACCAGCTGCGACGCGCCGGGTTTGCTGCGACATCGGTCGCCTACGATCGGTTCAAGCTGTCTGCGAAGCTGCTGCTGATCCTTTGCGGCCCGGTGATCTGGATTGGCAATCAGCTGCTACGGCGGCGCCTCAACAAGCGGAAGAGAGATGTCGCTGCCGAGAACGCGTCGATTCTGAACGATGTCTGGTCACTCGAGATGCTGACGTCGCGCAGCGTCATCGCGATCGCAAAGAAATGACGTCGCGGGTGAACTCGCGCGTATCGCGAGCGACGCGGTCCCAGTTGTAGTAGGTCTCGACCAGCAGCCGCCCCCTTCGCCCCATCTCCGCACGCTTGTTCTCGTCGGTCAGCAGCGTACGGAACGCATCCGCGACCTTTGCTACATCACTCGGCGGCACGACGATTCCGCTGATACCATCGCGAACGGCCGAGCGGACGCCACCGGAGTCGCCGGCTACGCTTGGCAACCCTGATGCAGCGGCTTCCACGAACGAGATGCCGAAGCCTTCGGCGTGAATGCCTTCCTCGACCCGCGACAGGCCGGCGTAGATCGTCGAGGTGGCGTACGCTTCCGCCACTTCATCGTCGGAAAGAGCGCCGGCAAAAATGACCCAGTCGGTGATGCCAAGGCTCCCAGCCAAATCGCGCAGACGCGCTTCGTCGGACCCCGCCCCGACTATGGCGTAGCGCAACGCCGGGAATTCTTCGCTGAGTGACGCCATAGCCTTGATCACGACGTCCTGACCCTTGTGCGGCACGAGCCGAGCGACGGTGAGTATCAGAGGAGCATCGCCGATGTTCCATTTTCTCCGCAGTTGGCGAGTGTCCCGGCTTGGATGAAAGAAAACTGGATCGGTTCCGAGGTCGAACACACCAATCATTGGGGGAGACGCGATGCCGAACTCCCTCATCGCCTCCTCAGCAAGTGTCCCCACCCACGCCGAAGTGGCTACGATTCCGCTCGCCTCGCCAAGGATGCGGCGTCCGCCGATTCGTCTTCGAATGCTGCGATTTGTGGCCTCCATCTCCCTGAGGAGATCCGCGCCGTTTACGTAGAGCAGGTACGGAACGCCACGTGTGACATGGGCAAGCGCAACGGCGTACCCGACGGGACGGATATTTCCGCAATGGAACACGTCGAAGTTTCCGGGAGCCTTCGAATGCAGCCAGCGAGCCCAGCGCAGCTGGTTGGTGAACAGCTTCGCCTCAGAGAAGGGAAACGGCTGGCGATGAATCGCATACGGCTCGGCCGCGTCGAACGCAGCCGCCTGCGGCGACGCGACCGTGGATACTTCCATCGTGTTGACGGAATCTCCGAACCTGCGACAGAGCTCGACGTGCCGGCGCGCCATTCCGCCAAGGTCGGGCGCGTAATCCTGCGTGACGAATAGGTGTTTCAAAGAGTGGGTTGCGATGGCGTACGTAAAAGTAGCCTCTGATTCGTCGCGTTGATCGCGCTGCGCTAAGACTAGTTACTCAATTCGGGTCTCGTTGCGAGGGTATCGATAGTCATGCTGCGAGCTCGCACGTCACCGCGCGCCACGACGAACTTGCTGATCATGTGATTGGTCGAATCGACCCCAGCCGGCGTTCTGATAAAGAACTCAAACCGAGCTGTGTCGATCCAGTGAGCCTGATCCGTGTCGTAGTCCGACGGGTACGGCTTCACTGGAGGGGTTCGTGTCACTAGTGTCATGCCCGGCCAGTCGCGAACGACACCAAAGATGCCGGCCGATTCGTTGCCGATGTACGCCACGTGCCGCCCATCCGGGCTGACAGTGATGTCCGAATTCCATTCATTTACATCCTTCGGCAACGGCACGAACGACAGCTGCCTGGTTTTCGCGTCGTACTGATACGCCTTACCGAGAAGACCATCGCTCGTGATCGCGACGCCATACACCATGCCATCTCGTGTTACACCGGGCGCTTTGGCGACGACGAGGTTGGGAATCGTGTCGGCCTTCATGCCGGTCCACACCTCGACCTTCGCCTCGGTATGAGAGCTCGTCATGTCCTCGACTTCCATTGAATCGATGAGACCGGCAGTGACCGAGGAGTCTTCAACCACGCCGAGACTGTCTCGGGAAGTAATGGTCGAGGCGGATGATACAACGGCGCCGGACGGTGTTGGCGTTGTCGCGGGGGATGAATCCGCAGCGACCGGAGTTGGCGTCGCCGGCGTCGGGGTTTCTACGCGAGTCTCGCTCGGCGCGCAGGCTGCAAGAACGAGGAGACACCAGGCAAGTCGCATGTAATACGACGATCAGCTTCCGCTCAGCGTCTCGGAGATTGCACGCGGAATCGGCTACGATTTGCCGCCTGGCCCTTTTCCTTTGCGCTTCCGGCTCCGGCGGTCGCTGATCAGGATTGTGCCGACCATCCAGAGGCCGAGGATTCCCGCGATGAGAAAGCCTATCATCGCCAGCCGCGGCTGATACGCCATCAACAGCCCGCTCGCGACGAGCAATCCACCGAGTACAAGCCCGGTGAAGATCCGATTCGCGACCTTCTCGAGTCCGAGCAGCAGCGATCCCAATTGTGGGGTGTCGACGCGCACCGCAAAATCGTCGGCGACGAGCTTCTGCGTGAACACATCCAGCCGGTGCGGAAGCGCCCGCACCAGATCCGAAGTTTCGGCGGCCATCTGAAACAGGCGGCTCGGCGAGAAGTCGCGCTTTGCCCTCTTGTTGGCGATCTCGCTCGTGTATTCCCGGATGCACTCGGTCGGGTTGAAGTTCGGATCGAGCGATCTTGTTACGGCGTCGAGGTTGAACAGCGCTTTCGCCAGAAGCGTCAACTCCGCCGGCAGCTTCAGTCCTTTGCGAAAGGCGATCGTGATCATCTCGTACAGCATGACTCCGGCGGGCGTGTCTTCGACGGTCTGGTCGGCGTGCTGCGCGATCAACGCTGACACATCTCGGACGTAGCCCGGGCGATCGAAATCGTCCCGAATCTCCCCCATCTCGATCAAAGTCTGCGCAGCGGCATCACCGTTGTTCTCGGCCATCGCCAGCAGAAGCCGCACGACGTGATCGCGCGCCGTTCCAGTGAGGTGTGCCGTCATCCCGAAATCGATCAGCGCGAGCTTGGGATCTTCTGGCAGAGCCACGTCGACGGCTGCCGCTCTCGCTTCGTTCTCCGACTCGACCAGCGCGGTCGCACCCTTCCGCACGACTTGCCGGCGATCATCGAGCGCGTGTTCGGCTGGAGTCCGCGGATTGTCGCGACCGGGAAGGACCACGAACACGTTTCCGGGATGCGGGTCAGCGTGGAAATGCCCGCTGTCGGTGATCTGGTGCAGGTACGCCTTCGCAAACTCTTCCGCGAGCTCGCCGAACTCGTATTCGATCCGGGTGATGGGCGGAATCGAATCGATCTTCACGCCCTTGATGCGCTCGGAGGTGAGGACCTTGTGCGTCGTGTAGGCATCGATGACGCGCGGAATCAGGATGTGCGGGAAAGTCGCCAGAACCTTCCTGAACGTTGCCATGTTTCGCGCTTCGGTCCGGTAGTCGAGCTCGTCGACGAGCGCTCGCTCCAGCTGCTGCACGACACCGACCAGGTCGATGCGTGATCCCGCCGCGGTGTGCTCGGCGAGAAAAGTCGCCAGCTCGCGGAAGAACTCGATTTCATCCGAGAGCTGCTCGCGCATGTTGGGACGCTGGACCTTGACGACCACGCTGCGCCCGTCGCGAAGAAGCGCGGCGTGAACCTGGCCGAGGCTGGCGCTCCCCAACGGCTCCTGCTCGAACGATTCGAACAGCTTGCTTATGCGAGCGCCCAGCTCCTCCTCGATGCTGTTTTCGACCTGCTCCCAGTCCATCGGCGGGACATCGTCCTGGAGGTGCTCGAGCTCCTTGATGTACGGTCCCGGCAGGAGATCGGGGCGCGTGGAGAGCACCTGTCCGAGCTTGATATAGGCGGGGCCGAGCTCGACGAGGCGTTCGCGGAAGGCCTTCGCCTTGGCCTGTATGTCGCCAGGCGCATCTCCTCCGGAATCGGCGAGACCGGCACCCTCCAAGCTGAGAAGTCCCTGCCGCTTTGCAAAGTCGCGCAGGCCGTAGTTGGTAAAGAGGCCTACGATTGCGGCGAGGCGCGGAAGATGCTTTGGCGAGAGAATCATGTGTTACGCGAAGGCAGAAACTATGCCGATTGGCGTGCCATATTTATGCATGGCAAAGAAGAGTGTGAGAACGTCCAAAGCTTCGCGAGCTCCCGTCAAAAGGATGGCGGCGAAACCGGGCGCGGGACGCGTAAAGGTTGTGAGGGTCCCCAAGCCGTGGGGTCACGAGACCATCTGGGCCCATTCGGATCGCTACGTTGGAAAGATTCTGCACATCAACGCGGGGCAGGAGCTGTCGGTGCAGTACCATAACCGAAAGGATGAGACGGTTTATCTACTGTCCGGTGAGATCAGCTATCGCGTTCAGAGCAACGACGACGTGCTCGACGACGTGCGGCTCAAGGTCGGTGAGTCGTTCAGGATTACGCCGGGGACAATCCATCAAATGGTCGCGGTGACCGACTGCGACGTACTCGAGGTCTCGACGCCGGAGCTCGACGACGTGGTGCGGTTGAGCGACAAATACGGACGGGAGGGGACAAGCGCTCCATGAAAGTGATCATTCCGCTGGCAGGCAAGGGAACGCGCCTCCGCCCGCACACCCACATCACGCCCAAGCCGATGATGAAGGTGGCGGGCAAACCGGTGATGTCGTACGTCCTCGATGAGCTGAAGCGACTGGGCAACGTCGAACAAGTGATCTACATCACGGGCCATCTGAAGGAGAAAGTAGAGGAGTACGCAAGATCGGAGATGGATGTCCCGTCGGTATTCATCGAGCAGAAAATACAGGACGGAACGGCGGGGGCGATCGCCCTCGCCAAAGACTACGTCGACCAGCCGGTCCTCATCATTTTCGTGGACACGATCTTCGACGCCGACCTCTCGAAGGTGAAGAGCGTGGACGCCGATGGAATCATCTGGGTGAAGGAAGTGGAGGACTACCAGCGGTTCGGCGTCGTCGTGACCAACAACGACGGCAACATGACGAAGATCGTCGAGAAGCCGAAGACTCCAATCTCCAAGCGTGCCAACATCGGACTCTACTACATCAGAAACTGGAAGCTCTTGTTCGAGGGAATCGATTACGTACTGACGCAGCCCAAGAATCAGGGCGAGTATTTCTTGACCGACGCTTTCCAGTACATGATCGACAAGGGCGCCAAGATCCGCGTCATCGATGTCGCGGGCTGGTACGATGCGGGCAAGATCGAGACAATGCTGGAGACCAACCAGGCGATGCTCGAGCGGGGGCGTGCGCGCCGTCCCAAGAGCGTTGGAGACTCGACGATCATCGATCCCGTTTATATCGAGGAGGACGTGACTCTCAAGAAGTCCAAAGTCGGTCCCAACGTCTCGATCGGTGCGGGTTCGGTGCTCGAAGGCGTCGAGGTGAGCCACTCGATCATCGGCTCCAAGGCAACGATCCGAAAATCCGTCCTCAGGAATTCGCTCATCGGCGATGCAGCGATCGTCGAAGGCGTGAAAGGCGAGATGACGGTCGGCGACCATTCGGAGGTCCACGCATCGTAGCGCCAACCTCCAGCAGCGCGGCCAAGCCAAAACTTGGTCGCAACATCCTCGGTTTGAGCGCGGTCAGCTTCTTCACCGACGTCTCCACCGAAATGATCTACCCGCTGCTGCCGGTATTTCTGGCGAGCGTGCTCGGCGCCAACGCCAGCTTCATCGGCGCGATCGAAGGTGTGGCCGAGACGACGGCTTCGCTGCTCAAGCTGGTGAGCGGTTGGTGGTCGGACAAAGTCGGACGCAGAAAGCTCCTTGTCGTGATCGGCTACGGCATCGCGACATTTGCCAGGCCGTTCACGGCGATGGCGCGGAGCGCCACGCAGGTTCTCGCCATCCGGCTTACCGATCGCATCGGGAAAGGAATCCGGACCTCGCCACGCGATGCGCTGCTCGCGGACTCGGCCCCACCCCACGCCCGCGGACGCGCGTTTGGATTTCATGCCGCTTCGGACAATGCGGGAGCGGTGCTCGGACCACTGCTCGCTTTCATGTTTCTCAAGATGCAGGGCGTCGGCGCACTCGACGGAAGCAAGCACCTCCTCCCGCGCGACGAGCAGGCGCTCAGAAACGTCTTCTGGCTGGCGGCAGTCCCCGGACTCATCGCGCTTGCGATCCTGATCGTCGTCGTGCGGGACGTGCCGCGACGTGATTCCGGAGAGAGAGCGGCTGAAGGCTCGATCTCCGCGATGGGTGGCGGGCTCACCAAACGATTCTGGGCTTATCTGGTGGTGGTCCTCGTGTTCACGCTCGGCAACTCCACCGACGCGTTTCTTCTGCTCCGCGCCAACCAGCTCGGCGTGCCGGTGGCGATGGCGCCGATTCTGTGGGCGCTTCTCAATTTCGTGAAGTCGGCGACCGGGGCCTATGGAGGCCAGCTCTCCGACACGCTCGGCCGCAAGCCACTCATCGTCGGCGGGTGGCTGCTCTACGCCGCGGTCTACTTCGCATTCGGCTGGGCGGCGGCGGCGTGGCAAGCCTGGGCGTTGTTCGCTGTCTACGGGATCTTCTACGGAATGACGGAGGGGACCGAGAAGGCGCTCGTCGCTGACATCGTTCCCCACACTCGCCGTGGCTCCGCGTTCGGCTGGTACAACCTCGCCATTGGGCTCGGCGCACTTCCGGCGTCTCTAATCTTCGGCGCCATCTGGGATCGCGCCGGCGCTCCTACCGCGTTCGTATTCGGCGCGACGCTGGCGTTGATCGCCGCGCTCCTGATGGCGTTCGTCGCTCCATCGCGTCCTCTCGGCGAGGCGAAGTGATCTCGTAGGCAGCACACGGATTACGGGCTTCCTCCGGTGAGTGAATAAAGTGCGCGCTTCACCAACCGCACCACTCGCCGAGGAGGAAGTATGAAACACACACATGGCGAAGAAGCTCTTGTTTTGGTGTTGCTCGCGTGTCTCACCGCCTGCACCGATCCCGTAACCACTACCACTGGCCCTTCGATATCGCCCGATGTGAGGACGGAACCCGCGTCCAACCCAGAGCGCGCCGCGCTGACGAGGATCGCGCGCCTGGTCGCTGTCTCGATGGATAACGAGCCCGCGCGGCAGCAACTGAAGCGCGATCTGCGGGCCGCTCCCTTTCGGGAGCACAAGCTGCAGCTCGGAACCTATCTCTACTCGAAAGATGGGAGGACGTTGCTCGACCGAATGGTCGCGGCGGGCGGCGGTACCGAGCGTGAAGTGCTGGCGACGCTTTCCGCTGTCCGGCCGCTCGAGTTCTACATGCCGGTCGCGAAGCACCGGGAATCCTGGACTGGAAGCGCCGATGTGCTGGTGGCCTCCCAGCTGGACGAATCGGAGCCCATTGTTGCCTTCGATGAGAAGGGAAGGG
>Ga0193735_1000185_pt1 | contig 19932 bp, 17 predicted proteins | sample U1m2metaG_FD_145080 | JGI IMG/M metagenome (GOLD analysis project Ga0193735, IMG submission 145080) | Soil microbial communities from a riparian zone of the East river system, Colorado, United States - U1m2 | ecosystem: Environmental > Terrestrial > Soil > Riparian zone | place: USA: East River... | reverse complement strand
TCGATGGGATTAGCGCCCCTATAGCATGGGCTCAGGTTGCCGGCACTCAATTCCTCAGACAGGCGGCAGCAGCCTATCGAACCAACCTTGGCACCTATGTCGCGTTCCGCGCCGATCCCAGCACGCTATCGACTTTTCGCATCACTGGAACCAGCCCACCCACCATTACTAGCGGGTGGACCGTGAATCGAGGCGCCGGCAATTGCGGCTCGCCCTTTGTTACCTCCACGGATGGCACTGTTAGCATGATTGTCTGGGTGGTTGGCACCGAGGATCGCGGCAATCCAGGCGACCAGCGGTTACACGGTTATGACGGAGCTACCGGCGCAGTTGTTTACGACGGCGGCGGCCCGAACGAGCTGATGGCTGGCACGCATAACTACAGTACCACTGGCATTGTAGCTCGTGGACGTATCTATGTCGCAGGGGATAATAAAGTATATGCATTTGTGGCGCCACTTCCGACGCCCACGCCCACGCCTACCGCCACACCAAGACCTACTCCAACACCAAGACCCCGCCCAAACCCGCGACCTCGCCCAACACCGCACTGAAAGAAATAGCGATCAGTAGTGAGTGATAGACGTAAACCAATTCTTCACGCAACAAGTCAGTAACTTGTGGAACGTGACCAAGCTTGTTCCGAGCGGAGGCGAAATGGGAGCGTGCCAATGGGAATTGCAAAAATGTCGTGATACTTGACAGGACGGCCATGCATTGTGGTAGAAGGTAGGTTGCCATTCTCTGAGTCTCGCATATGAAATCTTGGATTCCCTTTCGCTCGTTCGTCATTGCTGGTTCATGGCTTGCTGTTTTGAGCGGTGTTGTTTCAACAAACGCACAGGTGAACGTTACCCAGTTTCACAACCATGCTTCGCGGGACGGACTTTATGTTGACTCTGCTTTCACACCAAGCGCCGCCGCCAATCTGACGCGCGACCTGAACTTTGACGGCACAATCGAAGGCGTCGTTTATGCCCAGCCCCTTTACATCGAGAACGGTCCATGCGGTAGGGCGATGGTCATTGCGGTGACCCTATCGAATAATGTTTACGCGCTCGATGCTTTGGATGGCACCATTATCTGGCAGCGGAATGTGGGGCCTCCGGTACCATTAGGCGATCTCGACTGCGGCCCCAAATTCGATCTCATGGGCATCATCGGCACGCCCATTGTCGATCTCGCTTCGCGCGCGTTGTTTTTAGATGCAATGACCACGCCCGATGGCGGAACAACCAAGCAACATCTCATCATATCCCTTAACGTGGACACGGGCAACGTCAATCCCGGGTGGCCCGTGGACGTGGAGGCCACAGCTTCATACAACGGGATCAACTTCACTGCGGAGATCCAACAGCAACGACCGGCGCTCGGCATGGTGAGCAACATTCTTTATGTTGGCTATGGGAGCATGAGAGATCACTGTGAATATCATGGCTGGCTCGTGGGCGTGCCGATCGATAATCCAGCCAGCGTAACAGCATGGGCCACCGACGCCATCGGCGGCGCTATATGGGGAGTTGGCGGCGTAGCCAGTGATGGCAAGAACCCATTCGTTACCACAGGTAACACCCGCAATCCCCCCACGTGGGGTGGCGGCGAAGCGGTGATTCGCTTTCAGCCCGGGCCGATCTTTATCGGATCGCCAAGCGATTACTGGGCCCCTACCAATTGGCAGTCACTCGATCAAAGCGACTCGGATCTAGGCGCCTCCGGTCCATTGCTGGTGGACGTGCCCGGTGCCACGCCTTCCCATTTAATCGTTGCGATGGGTAAGGACCGCAAAGTGTATTTGGTTAATCGCGACAACCTTGGTGGCATCACCCAGCCTGTTGCATCTGCTCAGCTTGGCAACAGCCCTATCCTTCAGGCGGCTGTCACCTATCGCACCAATCAGGGCACCTTTGTCGCTTTCCACGCCGAAGGCAGTAACCTTTCCGCTTTTCGCATTACTGCAGCCAATCCGCCTGCCATGATCACCGAATGGACCGTAATCCAGAACGGTCGTGGCTCGCCCTTCGTTACCTCTACTGATGGCGCCAATAACATGATTGTCTGGATAGTGGGTGCAGATGCTGGCGGCGATCAACGATTGCACGGTTTCGATGGGGAGACTGGTGCGGTTGTTTACAGCGGCGGCGGACCGAACGAGTTAATGGAAGGCACGCATCGGTTTAATGCTGGAATTGCCGCCCGCGGGCGCATCTACATCGCCAACGACAACAAAGTATATGCCTTTGCCCTACCGGGAGGAACGCCGACACCGACCCCTACGTGCTCACCTACACCTACGCCCTCGATCACACCTACGCCCTCGATCACACCTACGCCATCGATCACGCCTACGCCAACGATCACGCCTACGCCAACACCAAGAGCTACTCCGACACCGAGGCCTCGCCCGACGCCGCCGCGTCGCCCGACGGCACCGCGCTAGTCCGTTTGACAGAGAAGGTTGGGTGCTTAGGGTTCGCGCCAATGTAGACGCTCCGGCAAATGATCTTAATGCGACCGTGATCGACACTGTACCAACGGGTTGATCATTGTTTCGTCATTCGTCATTCGAGCTTCTTCATTAAATCCATGTTTGCTCTGATTTATCTGGCGCTCGCGACTTATCTTGGGGACCTTCTCTGCCGGCGTTTTTACCGGTTCGTATCTACTCCGCACCGCTGGGCGGCAGCTGTTCTGGTGGGGCTGCTGGCTAGTTCGTGGTTCATCTACCTGGCCGCCCTGGCTTTCGCGCACACGGCCAAGCCATTGCTTTGGGCGGACCTTTCCTTTTTCGCCGCGGCGGTAAGCCTAATCTTTCTGGTAATTCGAAGGTCAAAGCGCAAGGTAGTGACCCGCCCGGTATTCATTGAACCACGTGCTCCCGGATCCCAAACATGGGATTGGGCCATGCTAGCCATGTACTTCGCGGTGGCATGCTGGATGATGTTTACCACCTTCGGTTATAAAGATGGTAAACTGCTAATAAGCGACCTGGTTTGGACCGACTTTGGACCACACACAGCGTTGATCCAGAGTTTTGTCGTGGGCCATAACTTCCCCACTCAGTATCCATTTTTTTCGGGTGCGCCTATTCGTTATCATTTTCTCTTCTTTCTTCAGGCCGCAAACCTGGAATTTCTCGGTCTTAACATAGCTTGGAGTCTGAACATTTTGAGCGCCGTTACCATGGTCTGCATGCTCGCGCTCGTTATGAGTCTGGGTCAACTGCTATTCAATTCGCGAGCTGTTGGACGTATTGGCTCTGCCTTCTTCTTTTTTAGCGGCTCACTTGTTTCCATTTCATTCCTTCGGTCTCAACCCTCGGTAACACAGGCTTGGCATGCTGTACTGAATTTGAGGGGATATCTCCGCTCAGGTTATCCTTACCGGGGCGAGGACTGGGGAATATGGACGCAGAGCGTTTACATAAACCAGCGACACTTAGCCAGCGGTATCGGCATACTCCTCGTTGTACTGATTTTTCTGATTGATCGGTATCAGCAAAAAAGGGCGCCCGACAAGGCCAGGCTTACTGCGCCTATCGATGGCGGCTTAGCCGAAAGCGAAGTGCCTGACGACGCGGCACTCGTCAAGTCTGAACCGCGGCAAGCTTCAGGAGTCACCTCATTTGTCAGCGACGCTATCCTTTCTGGTAAGAGCTTTATTTTTACCGGATTGCTCTTGGGTGCTCTGCCATTCTGGAATGCTCTCGTCTTTACCGCAGCGTTTGCGATCCTACTCTTCTTTCTCCTTCTTTTTCCGCAGCGCAAATACATGCTGATGCTGGGATTCGCCGCTGCCGTTGTGGCATTGCCACAAGTATGGTACTTATCTTCCGGCGGCGGCCCCAGAAATTACTCGCTCTTTCAATGGGGATATACCATCCAGGATCCGACTATAGCTAAAGTCGTAGAGTATCTCGGCTATACGTTCGGTTTGAAGTGGCCTGTGATAATCCTGGCACTCCTCGCAGTTTCATGGTTTCAGCGTCGGTTCTTTATCGCCATCTGCAGCTTGTTGTTGGTTGCTTTCTCATTCCGATTCAGCGTTGAAACGCCAGCAAACCATAAATTTCTAAATATTTGGGTAATTCTAGCCAACCTGTTCGCGGCTTACGGGGTATGCTGGCTTTGGAAGCTAAAGACGGCACCGATACTGGGCCGGGTCGTTGCCACCGCGCTGACAGCTTCTATTGTCGCCGGTGGAGCTATCGATCTCTTTCCCATTTATAATCGTCACCTTGCGGAATTCAATTACGAGAATGATCCATTGGTAAAGTGGGTGCTCTCGGAAACTAAGGCGGACAAGGCCTTCTTAACTGATAGGTTGATGTATCACCCCATTCTCTTTGCTGGTCGCAAACTGTTCTGCGGCTACACACTTTTTGCCTGGGGCGCCGGATACGACATCGCAAAGCGCGAACTTATTCAGCGGGAGATGTTCGAGAGCAGAGACCCTCGTAAGGTGTATCGGCTTTTAAAGGAAAATAACATCGGCTACGTGGCATTCGATAATGGCCTCCGCCACAGTCAAGTCATTAAACGGCCGAATGAACAACTCTATGCCAAATATTTCCAGAAGCTGTTCGAAGACAAGCAAAACAGGTATAATTCACTGACAATCTACAAGGTCCCCGAAACAACGCCGTCACAGTTCAGCACCCTACCAGAGTTTACCACCAGTATGTTTGAAGGAGGCAAGGGAACGGGTAACGGCCAGTTTGACAAGCCGATCGGAATTGCTGTTGATGGGGCTGGCAATGTGCTGGTTGCCGATACCCGCAATGGACGGCTCGAAAAATTCAAACCGAGCGGTACATTCATTACCAGCATAGGAATAAAAGGCTCGGGCTACGGACAATTTGGGGAACCAAACGGAATTGCGATTGATCGGGACGGCAACATTTATGTTGCTGATGCTGCCAATAACCGCGTACAGAAGATAGCACCCGACGGGACCTTCATTGCTGAGTGGACAGGGCCACCACCTGGATTTTTTGCACCTCGCGACATTGCGATTGGCCCCGATAGCTCCATCTATGTACTAGATCAAGGCCGTAGCCGGATTGTGAAAATGACCTCTGACGGTGATGTGCTCGCCGTCTGGGGGTCGGAGGGGGCAGGCGACGGCCAATTTGCCAACCACACAGGTCTCGCTGTCGATCCAAACGCCAACCGAATCTATGTGGCTGATCCCCTCCACAAGCGCATCCAAGTCTTTGATTCGAATGGAAAATTTCTTTGGAAATGGATCGTGCCAGAATGGCAGCACAATATCTGGCCCTTGGAACACGTTGTTATTGACCCAAAGAGAGATCGTCTGTACGCGTCAGCGACTGCTTCGGATAGCGTCCTGATCTTTGATTTAAATGGAACGAGAATGGGAGCCTTAAGACCCATGCCTCCAGACAGGCTCGACGGCCCATCCGCCCTGGCGTTAGGGGGTGACAAACTCTACGTGGTTTGCACATTTTCGGATCGCGTAAGCCAGATTAACCTCGGAGGAAGCAGTAAGCGATAGCCGTAATAGTCTATAATTCTATTTTCTATGCCCCGTTTAAGCCTCAACTAACGTCGAGCGACTCATTCAGCTTCTCTTTTGTTGCGTCTCTAACGCGGCAACGAATCAATGTCAGGTTGAATCGATTCGGCGACTATGTATCGGGGTCGACCTTTAACCTCTTCATAAATCCGGGCCAGGTACTCGCCGATGATACCAAGACTGATCATGAGGAAACTTCCGATGATTAGTTCCAATAGAATCACCGTAGCGAACCCGCTGACCGCTCGACCGGTCAGCTTCAGGTACAACGTCTCTATCCCTAAAAGAACTGACAGGGCAAGGAAAATCACGCCTGCAAAGGTGACCAAATGCAGCGGGAATGACGAGAAGGCGGTTATTCCGATAAGCGCCAGCTTCAGGCGCTTAAACACAGACCAGGTCGATTGACCGGTAGAGCGTGGCACCACTTCAAAGGGGATCTGCACTGTTGTGAACCCCATCCAGACAGTCATTCCCCGAAAGAATACGTTACGCTCATGCATTCTTAGCCAAGCATCGAGCGCCTTGCGATTCATCAGCTTAAAATCCGATGCGCCTTTGAAATGGAATCCCGACAGTTTGTTTAAGATAAAATAGAAAAGCAACGCACCTAACTTGCTGGATAATGATTCGCTGCCTCGCTTGCGCTTAACTGCTTCGACAATGTCGGCTCCCGAATTCTGCCACATCCGCACTATATCAGGCAGAAGCGACGGTGGATGTTGTCCGTCGGCATCCATCACGATCACCGCGTCACCGCGAGCGTGCTCCAACCCTGCGCACAACGCCGATTCCTTGCCGAAGTTTCGGCTCAGACGCAGGGCGCGTATGGCCTGACAGCTTTTCGCTTCTCCTGCTATCACGCGCCAGGTCTCGTCGGGCGAACCGTCGTCAACAAGCACCAGTTCGTATGGCAGGTTGCACTGACAAAGAAAGTCGCGCACCGATGCGAGGAAGGCAGATAGCTGCACGCCTTCGCGAAAGACAGGGACGACGACCGAAAGGAAGGACTGCTCTGTTTCGGTGTTAGGCGTTTGTGACTCTTCCATAAGCAGCAACAGTGGTCGCCGGCACCCATACCTTGAAGCGCCCCACCGAGGGCGGAAGCGCGAAACCGAATTTGGCCGCGATCAAGCCCAAGGGAAAAGCATGCGGATAAGGAAGTCTATTTACATCGTTCAAACCGGCTCGACGCATCAATAAACTCAACGTTCGGTAATCGAAGTAGAGAACATGCTCGGGAACCTTAAAAGACGGCCAACGTTGGCCCATAGCCATTCTCAATACACCTCCGATGTCGGGAGTAGCGAGGATAATATGACCACCCGATTTTGTGTGGCCGGTTAATCGCTTAACGAATGATAATGGTTCGTAAACGTGCTCGATCAGTTGCGTTCCAATTATATAATCAAATTTTGCTTCAGATGGAACTTGCTCAAGTCCTCCAACAAATACTTCGGCGCCCGTCGCGCGCGCGATCTCGGCGCCCTGGGGCGAGAATTCGGTCCCAACGCGGCGATCGAAGAACAAGCGCGCCTCATCAAGCAGGTAACCATAGCCGCAGCCGATCTCCAACAGATCGCCACCAGTCAATCCGCGTTTGGCGAGATTCTGCAGCAGGCGTTTGAACGTTGCTCGCAACGCGAATTCCTGGGCAGTGTAGCTGGTGTCCGCGTATCCGCATGCGCCACCTTCATAGTATGATGATTCGCGATAGACCGCCTGCATCGCTGTCTCGATCAGGCGCGGATAAAGATAGTGGAATCCGCACTCGACGCAGCGGGCCACCCTGTAAGGTTCATGCAAACGAAACGGAAACTCGCGCCGGTCGCTCCCACACATTGGACACGCCGGGTATTCAAGATTTGAGGAGATCTCTGCGGCTGATTCTCTCAAAGTCATCTTCCTTTTTTAACCTATTCATACTCGCGCGGTGCGGCGAGCTCGCATTCAGAACGTCCAGCCACCACGTATGAACACGCTGCTGAACAGCGCCAGGAATAACAAAGACCACACAGTGATAACGGCGGTCCATAAGCGGATCCGACCTACCAGCCCAAATAACATAAATACCGGATACATTGTTAGTGTGTAGCGTGGCGTACTTACGAGAAAGGTCACGCTGGCTATGAGGAACCAGTTTCCGGTGATCCATGCGGCGTGGACCGGACGTAGTTTGATCCAACTGAGGATCATGCAAACAAAACCAAGCACCGCGAAGTACAGCTCTTGCGCACCTACTGTTTCAGCATAATTCGGGGTGCCGCGGAGATTTCCGATAGCATTACGAATTCCAACCCACGGCCAGGACCCCTCCATTTTGAACAGCTGTTTTCGCATTCGCAAGAAAGTGAACGGATCCCCTGTAACTTTCCAGTTCATGAACAAGTAGATAGCAAAACCTGCGGGCACAATGGCGATCCAAAGCCATCGCCAATTCCAACGCTTAGTGACGACCCATTGATGAATCGCCTCGATTGCTAAGGCCGGAAGCAAGATGATGCCATTAGGCCGCGTCATCCAGCAAAGAGCGCCCAGGACTCCCGCCAGCCACCACCGTCTCGACATTGCAGCCAGAATCGAGCCCAAAACCAGCGCCAGAAACAAGCTTTCCGCGTACGCAATATGCAAGTAATAAGCAGTCGGAAAGATGAGGAAAAACCAGACCGACCAGTGCGAGGTCTCAGTGCCGTGGTCGAACTGGACGATTCTTCGCAGCAAAATTGCCGCGGCGACAGAAGAGAAGCCGGAAACAATAAAGGCGCTGGCAAGATAGTTGTTGCCAACAATATAGGTAACCAAGCGGGTGCACCAAGGGAAAAGCGGGTAAAACCATGCTTTCATCACGCTGGCCGAGTTGTAGCCAAATTGGGCGACTTGCAAATAGTGAAGCGAATCCCAGCGATTCCAAATGTCCAGCCAACCGAACCTCCCGGGAAGCGGTTTATTTTCCAGAATACGGAAGCTTTTCGCGCCGAAGATAAAGAGCAAAATTTTGATCGATAACACGCAACCGATGACGATCCAATCCTCTCTTTGCAAAAAGCACCACCATTGCCTACTGGGCGGCTTTACCGGTGGCACCAGATCAGGCGCATGTGCGTTTTCATCGCTCATCTTCTCTTTTTTCGGCCTTACGTTGGGTAGGGCAATTTGTTCTCGGCGAAGAAACGGTCAAACTCCTTGAGTATGTTGCATTCGATCTCGCCCTGCGACAAATACCGAGGGCGTTCGCGGGGACGATAATCTTGCTTCGCTCGCGCAACGGATTCGGACTTGCGCGCCTCATCGGAAACGCCTATTAGCTTTACCCTCATGATTCATCATGTCGTTCTCTATAAACTCAAACCCGAGGTCACCCCTGCCCGCGTGGAGGCGATGATGATGAATACGCGCATGCAGCTTCTGAAAATTCCCGAGGTCTTGAACATTAAATGCGGGAAGCGAATCGACCCCGAATTGCCGTGGCCGTTCTTCATTGCCATCGATTTTGAGTCGATGGACAAGTACGCAATCTTTCGCGAAGACCCCGTTTTCGTGAAATTCATGGAGGAAGTGATCAAGCCAAACACGGAAGATTCCCTGGACTTGGACTTCGAGATGGATCCGGGCAAGGACGTTCGCTTTTCGTAACTGTGCCGGCAGCCGTGTCGGCTGCGCATTTTGACACATTACAGGCGGCACACCTGCCACTGCAGTTCGTTGCTATTTTCGCTCGGAACGCGTAATCATCCGGTTCGATGCGTCTCGGCTATCTTTACTCCCGGTATCCAGTACTTTCGCAGACGTTTTGCGACGCTGAGATGCTGGCGCTGGAACGGCTCGGTTTCGAACTCGAGATCGGCTCGGTGTATCCACCGCTTACCAGCCTTCGCCACGAGCATATAGCCTGTTTGCGCGGGCCCATTCACTACGCGCCGCCGCAGGAAATCTTAAAGATTTCAGAAAAGAACGCGAAAACGAACGGCAACTGGCCGCGCGATCTGGTTGAGCGGCATGAGCGAAAATATGGCTCCGGTGTGAAGGCAGAGCAGCGCGCGCGTAATGCCCTTTACTTTGCCGACCATTTCAAGCGCCACGGCGTCGATCATGTTCATGTTCACTTCGCGAATCGAGCGGCGCACACCGCGATGTTCTTAAAAGAGATTTCAGGGATTCCATTCAGCGTCACCGCGCACGGACAGGATTTCATGAAGGACCTCGGCAATGATGACCTGCTGCGGGAAATCTGCGCTGCCGCGGAGTTCGTTGCGGCCGAAACGGATTACAGCCGCGACCTGCTCCGCCAACGCTGCCCAGATTCCCGAATTCACCGCGTTTATAACGGGATGGACCTGACCCGTTTTCCGGCGCCGCATTATGAAATTTCAGGCAACGCAGCACCGCGCATAATCAGCATTGGCCGACTGGTTGCGTTTAAGGGATTTGATTACCTCATCGACGCTTGTGCGGAGCTTGTGCGCCGAGGTCTTGAGTTTACCTGCGAAATCATTGGCGACGGCCCGCTACGCGGTGATCTCGAAGCAAGAATTAGAAAGCTGAACCTGTCAGACCGGGTTCATTTGCTTGGCTCATTGTCACAGGCAGTGGTTCTGGAGAAACTCAGGTCTGCGGATGTTTTCGCGCTCGCTTCGGTGACAGACGTCCAAGGGGCCAGCGATGTTTTTCCAACGGTAATCATCGAAGCGATGGCGGCTGCGCGTCCAGTTGTATCCACCCGTTTGGCTGGGATTCCTGAATCCATTGTTCATGGCGAAACGGGTTTGCTCGTTCCGCCCGAGGATACAATGGCGTTGGCCGAAGCGCTTGGACGACTTATACAAGACGCCAAATTGCGATTGCATTACGGTCGCGCCGGGCGCGAGCGAATCGAACAACATTTCCAAATCGAGCACACTGTCGCGGCGCTTATCGAGCTTCTGCAGAAAACACCGGGCGCGTCGACGAAATCCACCGAGCGCCGGGCTTCGCACCCGCCTTCGGTCGCGGCGGCGACCCCCGGCGTGGCGGGCAGCGAAGCGGCTACAGGAGAGCATCAGATCGCGTACATCATCGATCGGTGGCCGGATAGAAGTTTGCCACTCCTTGACCGCGAGCTTGGAGAGATGAAGCGACGTAATGTGCCGATCATCCCAATTGTGTGCGAATTGAATTCTCGGACGCGGTACACGCGAGCGATGGAGAAAATGGCGCCGTCACTCGAATTTCTGCCGGACCGGATGGTCATCGAGGCCGAATGGCGGGCAAACCCAGCGCTCGCGCAAAAACTGGAAGAAGATCGCGCGCAGCAGAACGTGAGGGCACCAAGCGCCATCTTTTTGCGGCAGGCGCGCTTTGCTCTCATGTTGACCAAGCTGCAGAAAAATGTGTCGCATGTCCACGCAACAAGTTCCCGCGCCCTCGTCTGCGCACTCATCTTAAAAAAACTTCTCAATGTTACCGTGAGCGCCACGATTGAGGCGCGACCGGACTTACCGCGAGAGTGGCTTCAGAGCGCGTTGTCAGAGTGTGCAGGCGGTCGTTTGAGAGATCCACAATTAGTCCGCGGCAGTACGTTTCTTGTTGATAAGACAACATTCCGTTCCGCTCCGCAGCAGGCGCTTGGATTGGTCAGTCAAAGAACCGGGATCGATTTGACTGCCGGGAGGCGTTTCTGGCAGGAATGGGCGGAATTACTTATGCGCTGGAGCGGCAGCAACCGAAAATCGAAAATCGAAAATCGAAAATGAAGAAAGCCATTGTACTCGCAGGCGGCGCCGGGACACGCCTTTTCCCGCTTACGAAGATTGTCTGCAAGCAACTTCTCCCAATCTACGACAAGCCGATGATCTGCTATCCGCTGGCTACTCTGATGCTTGGCGGCTTGCGCGAGGTGCTGATCATTTCCACGCCGAAGGATTTGCCGATGCTGCGCGATTACTTGAACGACGGCGCGCACCTTGGAATTCGAATTGAATACGCCGAGCAACCGAAGCCCGAGGGAATCGCACAAGCTTTCCTGATCGGGGCAAAATTCATCGAGGGCTGCGGCGCGTCACTCATTCTGGGTGACAACATTTTCTATGGAAAACTCGACTTTTACCGGGACGCTTTGGCCATCAAGCGTGGCGCCTGCATTTTTGGATATCAGGTGCGCGACCCGGAACGGTACGGCGTAGTCGAATTCGACGCTAATGGGACGGCGATCAGCCTCGAGGAAAAACCGAAGCAACCGAAGAGTCACTTCGCAGTGCCGGGGCTTTATGTCTATGACGAGCGGGTGGTTGAGCTCTGTCGGAGACTGCGTCCTTCAGCGCGCGGCGAATTGGAGATCACCGATCTGAATTTGCTCTATCTCAAGGAGAATCAATTGCATGTGAAGTTGCTCAGCCGGGGCATGGCTTGGCTCGATACCGGCACGACGACAACTTTGCTCGAAGCAAGCAACTACATTGCCACAATTGAACACCGGCAGGGGCTAAAGATCGCGTGCCTGGAAGAGGTGGCCTTTCGGGCTGGATTTATCACAGAGTCGCAACTCGCAACCACCATCGATCGACTCCCGAAGGGCGAGTACCGAGATTATTTACGAATGGTTTGTGACGAAGGGCCCAGCGCGGGACCGGAACCGGTGGGCTAGCAGATCTGTAGCTGGAGTCGTTGACCCCGGCTGCCGCGATCAGCGACCGGCGGCTACAGCTAGTTTGGTTGCTCCCGCAGCAGATGATTTGTGTCTGCCACCAACTTCGTTATCGCGTCCGCTTCAGTTGCGTCGTAATAACCGCGGATATCGCCGTGCCGATCCACCAGCACCATCCGCGTGCTGTGAACCGGAATGCCCTGTTCGCCGCTGCCGTCTGAGACGGCAAGTTTAAAACCATCGTGCGAGAGTTTGTAAATCGCGCTCTTTGGTCCTGTAAGGAAATCCCAGCGCGCAGGATCCGCTTGCAACTTGTCCGCGTAACCGCGCAGAACCTGAGGCGTATCCTTCTCCGGATCGACGCTGAATGAAACCAAACGCACGTCGGTCTTTTCCAATGGCTTTTGCAGTTCACTCATCCGGCTGCTGATCATCGGACAAGGTCCTGGGCAGGTTGTGTAAATGAAATCGGCGATCCAAATTTTCCCAGCCAACTGCGCGGAACCAAAGGTCTGCCCATTCTGATTGACCAGCTGGAAAGATGGCACCGTGCCATACGACGAAACGGCCCGTTGTCTGAGTGCGTTCACTTCGATGTGTCGCAGCCACAGCAACAGCCCGAGTGTAAGAAACGGAATCAGGATGAGCGTGGTCTTCCACAAAATCGAAGGCCTCGAAGAGGCGCGATTCACTGCGATAGAAGTTGTGCTCATGATTTTGTCAGAACAAGCGCGGCCAGCAACAACGGGAGGTAAACAATCGATGTAATAAACAATAAGCGTGCGGCTTCTCTGGTGCGGACTTTCAAAAACCGCATGGCAACGGCTATAAACAAACCGCCAAGCACCAGCTCGATTGCGAGATACGCAAAGGTGACGATTCCAACAAATGCAGGCAGGCCTCCCAAGATAAGGAGCAGAATGCAGAAAAACACACTTTGGCTGGCGCTGCGTTCGCCGCTGGGATCATCGCTTGAAATCATGCGAAAACCCGCTCGCGAATAATCTTCGCGATACATCCAGGCAATCGCGAAGAAATGCGGCAATTGCCACAGCAAAAGAATTACAAAAAGGCTTCCCGCACCGGCGTCGATTGCGCCCCGAGCCGCCGCCCAGCCAATCACTGGCGGGATCGCTCCCGGAATGGCACCAACAACCGTGTTCGCGGTGCTGGCTCGTTTCAGCGGCGTATAACCGAAGATGTAAATTGTGATCGTTATCGCAGCGAGTACCGCGCTCAGCGCGTTGCAAGCCAGGGCAAGATAGCCAACTCCAAAGATCGAGAGGACAAGGCCGAGCGTTAGCGCTTCGGCTGGTCGCATTCGGCCCGCCGGCACTGGTCGCATTCTCGTCCGATTCATGAGCGCATCCGCTTTGCGTTCCCACCACTGATTGAGCGCGGCGGCCCCGGCAGCCGCGGCCGCTGTTCCAAACACGACGCGAAACAATGCGGCATAATCGACGGACGGTCCCGATCCGAGATAAAAACCGACCGCGGTAGTCAGCAACACAAGCGACGTCAACCGCGCTTTGACCAACTCGAAGAGATCGGCAATGAACCTTCTCCGCGCGAATGCGTGTTTCGCATTTTCGACTTCGAGCGCGGCGGTTCTCATGCGGGAATTGGTAGGGCGCGTCCGCCGGGCGCGCCGTGTCGCGACACCGCAAAGAGTCGCCAGCAAATGGCCGAGATACTCACTCCAAAGGATAGCATGATCGCCCCTACTGCGACATGCGCCGTGGCAATGTCCGCGGCTTTGTTGCTCCAAATCGTCCATGCGCCGAGCGTCAGCTGAACGAGAAGAAACGCGATCCACCACATCGACAATTTCTTGAGCGCGGGAACCTGGCGCGCGCCTCTCCAAGCCCGCGAACAAAATACAATTACACTGATTGTAATTAGCAGCGCGACAAAACGATGTATCATTTGCAGCCAAATTTGGAAAGCGTCCACGTCCGACAAGCCACGCGCGTCGCGCCAGGTGTTGATCTTTGCCAACGCCGTGGCGCTTGTATCCGGGATCCACGCGCCGCTAGCCGTAGGAAAATCGAGAATCGACAGATCGCGGTGCTGATGGCGCATTGTCGCCCCCAGAGCAAGCTGCACATAGATCGCGAGCGTGATCGCAATCGCCAGGGATCGAATCGGCGCGAATTTTTTCGGACTGATATCAATTTCATCGAGAGATCGCCAAAAGCTTGTCGTTACAAGTGCGATCACCACGAGTAGCGCGAGAAATGCTTGCGCGACGCACGCATGAAAGATGCCGATTTCGTCCTTCAGCATCGTGACGCGCAAGCCACCGAGAATTCCCTGCAAGATTACACCGGCGAGCGCAATTACGCCGAGATTGCGGAGCCACCGGCGGCTTTCGCTGCGCCAAAGCCAGATCGCCAGAATAATCGTGAGGAACCCAACTGCTGAAGCAATCAGGCGATGTGTATGCTCAAACAAAATTCCGCCGACCCATTTTGAGACGGGAAACAGAAACATGTTGTAGCCGAACGTGGTCGGCCAATCCGGCACTGCGAGACCGACGTTTTTGCTGGTGACCATTCCGCCACTGCAAATGAGGAGCAGTGCGACTACGCAGAGGAACCACGTGAAACGGTTCAGCCACTTTCTCGATCTCGGAGATTTCCCCGAATTCACTTTGGAAAAGATAACCGCAGATTACGCGGATTTCGCCGATGAATTTCTGTAGCGGTCGCCCTTCGGGCGACGCAACACCAGCCCTGCGTTCACATCAGCGCTGCGCTTCGCACAGCAAAGCGGCTACAGCTTAGGGCTTGGCGACGCCGCGGGCTGGGGCGGTTTGTTCTCAGGCTGAGGTGCACTTGGTGAGGGCGATGTTGAAGGCGACTTGGCGCTTTGGGCGCCACCAGCCAGCTCGGCGCGCTCTTTCAGCCACGCTTCGTAATCTTGCGGCGTATCCACTACGAGTGTCCCCTTCATTCCGTAATGACCCAGACCACACAGCTGAGCGCAAATCACTTCGTCCGTTCCGGTCTTGACGGGAGTGAACCAGATCGGAATGAGCGAACCAGGGATTGCGTCGCCGGCGATCCGCATACTTGGCAAAAAGAAATCGTGGATCACATCCTTTGAGGAAAGCTCGGCTACCACCGGCCGATTCACCGGCACGTGAAGTTCGCCAGTCGTCACGATATCGTCTTTGCCGGCGGGATCGTTCGGATCGAGGCCGAGCGGATTTGAGTTGCTTTCAAAACTGATATCGCGCCGGCCAAATTGTCCATCCGGTCCTGGCAGGTGATAATTGAAACTGAATTGCTGCGCGACCACGTGAACGAGCAGCGCTTCTTTGCCCGGCGGAAACTGATTCACGCGCTTGGCCCAAAGTGGAATCGCGAAGCCGAGCAGGAGCACCGCCTCGATCAAGACGACGGAAAATTCCAGATGCGTCGAGATGCCGCTCCTCACACCCAGATGATCCGCCCCCGGCTGCCGGCGTTTCCGGAATCGGATCAGCACGTAAATAAAAAACGCCGACCATCCAACAAAAAGCGCCGCCATGAACCAGTGACAAAACTCGAGGATGTGATCGATTTGATATCCGTGCGAGGAAGCGTTCGGCGGCTGTCCCAAAAATTCGTTGATCAGTGCGAGGCTACTCATATTTACTCAGGTCTTCCTCGGTGATCTCCTGGTGCGGCTCGGCAGGCATGCGTCCGTGCCGCCAAAGATGAAAACTGAATGCCCCGATCCCGCCCAGGACTGACATTACGGCACCGAAAAGAAACCAGATCGCGACCGCCATATGCTCGGTAGATTTTCCATCCTTCGCGCCGTAGCAAAACGGGCACGCGAGCGCTTGCCCGACCGGCGAGAGGATAAACAAAAGCAAAGCCGACAGAATCTTTGTTTTCATGTGATGATCCGCAGCCGCTTCATCTTCCGATAGAACCAGACTCCGTAAATGATCAGCGCAACAGCGGTCACAAAAGCTGCGATCGCGCCCGCGAGATAAATAGGCGCACCTTCCACTAAATCGACCCAGACGCACCAAAGTCCGACTCCTAGCGCAAGCAGCGTCGAAAAGATGATGAAAACGATATGGAAGCCTTTAAGGGACATTTAGCGAAAGATCGGAAAGTCGTACCACGCCAGTAATATAAGCCAGAAGAGGCCCATCACAAAAAAGCCGGTGAAAATCAGGATGCGGTAAATGAGGCGTTTTTCCGCAGCCAGATGCATGAAAACCGCGGCAACGGCGCCCGCCTTGATCGTGGCCACCAGCATGGCAATGGCTATGTTGGCCTTGTCAGTACCGAAATGGACGTACGAGAGCGCGACCGTGATCACGGTAAACGTGAGGAGGAGCGCGCCCACCATCAGATAACCTCTGACGTGCTTTTGTATGCCGTGCGCGTACTCCTCGTATTCCTTCGGGTCCTGCGAAATATCGGGTGGATTGTTCATGCTTTAGAGCAGATAAAAAAGCGGAAATACAAAGATCCAGACCAGATCGACAAAGTGCCAGAAAAGGCCGCTGACCTCGACGCGATTCGCCAGATGTTCCGGGTTGCGCTGGTAAAGTTTTTTGCTGACCGGCAGCCACATGTAAGTGAAGACGATCACTCCGCCCAGCACGTGCAGGCCGTGTAAACCGGTAATTGTAAAATAACTGGCGAAATAAGCGCTGTGAGTTGGCAGAAACATCGTTGCACGCTGGACATCCGCCTTCTCGATCGTGGCGATTTTGTCAGTCACCGGCAGCGGTATAAAGTGCGGCCGATCCATCGCCGGATCGTCGGGATCAGCATTCACCGGATCCAGTGCGACTTCGTATTCCGTTGCGTTTTGACTATGCAGGTGTCCGGTGATCTCGATTCGCGGTTCGAGCCCCTTTTCAAGGCGCCTTTCGTTACCCAGATATTTTTCGTACTTCGCGAGTGCATCCGGTTTAATGTACGCGCCGAAGTGCTCGAACTTCTGCGGCCATTCGTAAGCGAGCTTGACGGTCAAGAAAATCAACCCGCACGTGATCGTGGCCAGCATGTACCACCAATAGGCCCGATAGCGCCTCATCTTCAGCGCTGCCCACGCCAGCACGACGGTGACCGACGATATGATGAGGATCGCCGTGTTCATCGTGCCGACTGGGACGTTGAGTAGCCCATGCGGCCACGTCCCCGGCGCTGCATCGATGCGCAAGAAAATGTAGGCTGAAAAGAGCGCGCCAAAGAGCATTACTTCCGACGCGAGGAATAACCAGATGCCAATCTTGGCGTTCCAAAGTCCAGTGTCGGGACGATTGGAAACTGTATACGGAATTTCCATCGGTAGAACTTAGGCCAGAACTGGTTCAGCGGGCGGTTTTCGGCGAGTGCGCTCCGCCGGTTCCACCGGTTCGTTCTGCATCGTGAAATCGCGTTCGCGACCGGGCAGACTATATTCGTAAGGACCGCGATAGGCCACGGGAGTATGAACAAAATTTCCATGTGGCGGTGGTGAAGGCGCAGTCCACTCCAGGGTGGTCGCTTCCCACGGATTGTCGTTCACTTTTTCGCCGTGCTTGATGCTCCAGAAGAAATTAATGATGAATGGAATTTGGGCGAGCCCCATCGCCCAGGCTGCCCATGAGATCGGATGGTTCCATTGAAAACCAGTCAATCCCCAAATCGTATGCTCGTTCGCGACGCCCCATCCTTGTCCACCGTCGTACCAGCGTCGATGCATTCCGGCCATCCCCTGCAAAAACATCGGCAGAAAAATCACGTTCATGCAAATGAGCGTCGGCCAGAAATGCACTTTGCCCCAGAACTCGCTCATCTTTCGGCCAGTCGCTTTCGGGAACCAATAATAGACGCCGGCGAAGAGTCCGAAAATTGTGCCCGGCGCAACGATGTAATGAAAGTGCGCGATGACGTAATAGGTATCGTGCAAATAAAGATCGGCCGAATTAAATGCCAGCGGGATGCCCGTGAGACCGCCAATTCCGAACATCGGCAGAAACGCGATGGTGAAAAGCATCGGCACATTGAAGCGAATCGAGCCGCCCCAAAGTGAAATGAAAAATGCGCTTAAGATAATCACCGATGGAATGGAGATCAGCAGCGTCGTCGTTTGAAAAAATGCGCTGACCGCCGTGCCCATGCCGGTGAGCCACATGTGATGCGCCCAGACGATGAAGGACAGAAATCCGATTACCAACACGGAAAAGACCAACGATTTGTATCCCCAGAGCGGCTTGCGCGAGTTGTTTGCCAGAATTTCTGCCACAATGCCGAACGCTGGTAAAATCAGCACGTAAACCTCGGGGTGCCCGAGGAACCAGAACAAGTGTTGCCACAAGAGCGGGCTCCCTCCGCCGCTGATCGACATCGGCACGCCATTCACCACCAGACCGGTTGGCAGAAAAAAGCTCGTATGCGCAACGCGATCCATCAATTGCATGACGATCGCAGCCTCGAGCGGCGGAAATGCCAACAATAACAGAAATGCTGTGACAAATTGCGCCCAAACAAAAAACGGAAGCCGCATCCAGGTCAGCCCCTTCGCGCGCAATTGAATGATAGTGGTAATGAAGTTGACGGCGCCGAGCAACGACGACGTGATCAGGAAAATAAATCCGATCAGCCAGAGAGTCTGGCCGTTGAACACCGGATTATGTCCCGGGCCGGAATCCGCAATTGCCGCGAGTGGTGTATAAGAAGTCCAGCCACTTTTTGCCGCACCTCCCGGCACGAAGAAACTGATCAGCATGATCACGCCGCCAACCCCAAACGCCCAAAAACTTGCAGCGTTCACTTTCGGGAAGGTCATATCCGGTGCGCCGATTTGCAGCGGCACGACGAAGTTTCCAAACGCAGCGAACGCCAACGGCACCACGCCGAGAAAAATCATGATTGTGCCGTGCATGGCACCGAGCGAGTTGTAAAAATCGGGCGTCATTTTTCCGTCGGGCATTGAGCCCGGTCCGAAAATGTGCGGGAGAAATTTGCCAATCACCGGCAGCGCCTGGCCCGGATAAGCCAATTGCCAGCGCATCAACATCATCAAGCAAAAGCCTAAGAACAGGAACGAGAGACCACAAAGCCCGTACTGAATCCCGATCACCTTATGGTCGGTGGAGAAAATATATTTGCGCCACCAACCAAGCTCGTGGTGTTCATGTTCGCCAGCGTGCGCGTGTGGGTCGTGATGCGTTTCGACGGAAGCAGAAGAATCCATTTCAGGAAAAAGTTATCATTTAAATATCTAGAGGGAAGCGCGGTTTGCAAAGCCGAAAAACGTTTTCGTAGACCAAAAAACGGCACGCCAGCGGTTCTGCTCGCGAACACTTTCAAAGTCGCTCCCCACCGACTGGGAACCGTCGCTGCTAGGCACCTGTGTTCCACCATTTCGACAAGCTGGCTTTCGGAATTTCCGGAATCGCAGCCTTGTCATAATGCGAGGTGTCGTTGAAAAGGGTCAATCGCGCGCGTGTGGGGTCTCGAAAATCGACAATATTTAGCGCAGCCGGTTTTTGGTCGAGATTATCGCGGTATCGTCGCGGATCGAACCCGAGCAATGAGCTGAGTAAAAGCCGGATCGTCGCCTTGTGAGATACAATCAGAATGTTTTCGCCGGGATGCTCGCGCACTAAATCGATCAATGCTGGCAAAGCGCGCGCCGTTACGGCCAGCCCGCTCTCCCCACCCGCTGGGGCAAATGTGTACGGGTCCTTCTCCCATTCGGCCATTTCCTTCGGAAATTTTTCTTCCACTTCGCGGCGCCTCATCCCTTCCCAGTGACCGTGCGAGATTTCCCGGAAA
>Ga0193735_1000184_pt1 | contig 19964 bp, 18 predicted proteins | sample U1m2metaG_FD_145080 | JGI IMG/M metagenome (GOLD analysis project Ga0193735, IMG submission 145080) | Soil microbial communities from a riparian zone of the East river system, Colorado, United States - U1m2 | ecosystem: Environmental > Terrestrial > Soil > Riparian zone | place: USA: East River... | reverse complement strand
CCATTGAGCGATTTTTCCACCGTAGCGCTAAGGACGATCGGGACTTTAGAAAGACGCTTGGCAACGCCGACGCCCACGATGTGATTCCATCGGTCGCCATTTTGAAAATCGATGGCCGTTTTGTATTTCGCGTTGATCGACCAGGCCTGCGGAAAAATTAATGTGGTCGGTAACGACAGCTCAAGATAACGCTGCGGCCGAACGTCATCTCTTTCAGCAACGGAATGATTGTAGTCGGCATTGAAACTCGCACTGAGCCACTTTGAAAAGTCATGAGCGATTCCCCAACCGCCCTTTAAACGCCAGATTTTTTCAGCAAGAATGCTATCTGAAGCAGTATCAGTATGCAGCTCGATGCCACCGCCAGTGCGCCACGTGCTCAAACGAAACGCGGTGCCCACCCCAATCTCCGCGTCACCAACACCGCCGCGCGCATCGTCACCTGATGCTTGATCCGTTCGGTAATAACTAAGGGGCAACCTGAAACGTATGCCCCAGTCCTGCGAATCACCCGCAGGCCACCCCCATAATCCTGCTAGCGTCCAGGTCGCCTTTTCCGCACCGTCTTTGAAGTGATCCCACTCTGAGTCCAGCGACACGTGGGTGGCGATGATGGTCTGATCGTTTAGTTGCTTCAACTGGTCTGCTGTTGTCGGATTAATCGACGATTCAGCCACAGCGACGCTTCCACGCGTACTCAGCAACAGAGTAAAAAACAGGAACCACTCAAAGGATTCCCAGAGAACAGAGCGCAGGTTGTTAGCAGCCACGAACTACGACAAGGATCAGAAGTTGATGTGGCCGCGCGTTTAGCTCGTGTCTTTGCCGAGGTGGGCCAACGTCTTTATCATGGGTTCGCTCGGAACTCGGACAATGCCGGCGAATGGAAAGTCAAGTTCGAGGATTATGAAAATAGCGCAGGCAACCGAGAAGGCGCCAGCCATCAGGGCGAGAGTGCTTGTAGCGTTAGACGGCGCCAGCAGGCTAAAGCCTAAGAAGATTACCACAAGCCAGATCATCAGCGCGATCAGCAACGGCTTTGAAACCGAAGGAACCGCCTGCGCCTGCAGCAGCGCTCGAATCTCGGCGAGTTGCACCAAGAGAGTTGCTGCCTCGGTCTTAAGAGCACGTTGCGCATCATCGCGCGGGGCGAGATGACTAATGGGCGCGTAAACGGCGTCCCCCATCTGCGGGTTCGGGTCTAATCGGACTGGGCCACTTCGCTCCGCTGGCCATGTGCGGCGGACTCCGTCGGCCGTTGCGTCGCGGAGCGCGCGCCGCGCCTCCGCCGTTTCCGGTCCGTAAAGCGCCAACACACGATCAAGCAAGGCGACTTTCGCGGCCATCTGGATCACTTCGGTTCGGGTAGTGTCGAAGGCGCTCTTGGCTGAACTGATGAGCAGCCCCAGAAGTATGGCGGTCATGGTCCCGACAAGACCCAGCGCAAGTTTAATCGCGTCTCTAGACTCAGCGCTCAGCTGCTCCTCCGGAAGGAGTCGGCGCAGACGTCCTCCCAGCAGCGTGACGCCAACGAGCACTATGAACAAAATCAGGGCGACAGCAGCAATAATCATTGTGGGAGTCTCGGAATATGCAGCTTGGTAACTTGTTTGAGCGATAGCTGGTCTTGAGGCGCCTTTGTTTCTTTTGTTCTACAAAAGATTTGCAGCCTGGTTCAAGACAATAGTTATGAGCGTCGCTCCTGAATTTAATCCGCACGCGATTCGGCTTGACTCGCCAAGACCGTTTCACCACGATGCCTTCGAATCAAATAAGAAGAAAACAACAACATGAAAAAGTACATCCGCCCAATCGCAGCGGCTCTATGCTTCGGCACGTTTGTGCTCGTGGCACCGACGTCGTCTGCTCAAACGAAAGCTGCGAAGCTTGAAGCAATAGCACAACAGCTTAATCTTACGCCGCAACAGAAGGCCAAAATTCTGCCGATCCTCGCCGACGAGGGACCAAAAGTACAGGCGATTAAGAATAGCAATTCGCTCTCGAGCATGCAGAAGATACAGCAAATTAAGGCCATCCATCGCCAGACTGACCCGCAGATGAAGGCGATTCTTTCACCAGAACAGTACCAAAAGCTACAGGGGATTCGCCAACAGGCGATTCGGGAGGCTGTGCAGGGGCGAGTCTGATCGCTTTGCTGTTTGAGTTTAGCTAGGCGGGCGCGCGGCTGGTGATTGCCTGACTACTTCCTCTGAAGAGAGCCGCCCCGCGAGTTTGGCTCTCGAAACTACCGTTCAGTTCCGCACGGCGTTCGCGAAACACTCTAGATATATGTGCTGCAAATCCTCGGCGCTGACCTTGGTCGGACTAAGATCGAATTCAACCTTCTGAATGTTGCCTCTGAAATTTGTCGGTAATATTTTTGCGTAGACCAGCGCAGGGACGACAGGAAGACCATTGTCGGTACCGATATCCATGCCTTCGTAAGCGGTAAACCGGAGCGGCACGGTATGCTCGATTTTACCTTCGGCTTCCTGTTTGCCGTTAATGAAAAGGCGGCTTGTGCCGCTGGTGGCGAATTCGCCGGCTTTATCGGCGGTAAACTCATAGCGCACGTTGACTTTGCCCTTGGGCAACTCATCGCGCGAGGTGATGGTGTCCAGTTTCAAACCAAGAAAACTATAGGTATGCTTCAGTCGACCATCTTCGACATAAAGCGAGAAGCCGCCAAGAAAACTGCCTTCCGCGACGATCACGCCGGCTATTCCGGGCCGCAGCCCGAAGGCGGACCGGCCCGGATTATCCAAATCTGCGTTGATGCTATACGAACGGTTGTAAATCGGAGGGATCATCCCGGGAGAGATGTTCTCCGTTCCGTTGTAGTAGATAAATTTCGTCTGACCAGTCGAGTCTTTGGGAAAGCCCCATAGAAACGCGAGTTCGGCAAATAGCGGAAGCACCTGATTTTTCTCGGCCTCGGTCCAAAACAGCTCTGTTAGTTCGCGCACCTTATCTGGGTATTTGTCCGCGACGTTGTCCGCCTGCGAGAAATCTTCGTCGAGATTGTACAACTCACACTTGTCCTTTTCTGGATCCCATTTGCCTGGTGCGAATCGTGCTGCCGTTTCGGGATCAAACTTCCACGGAATCCGGTCGGGTCGCCAGCATGCGATCCAGCCGTCCTTGTACATGGCGCGGTTTCCCAAAATCGCGAAATACTGTTGTGTGTGTCGCGAAGGCGCGTTCGCATCATCGAACGTGAACAGAAAACTTACGCCGTGCATCGGCATTTGTGCGACACCATTGACCTCCTTTGGCTCTGGTAGGCCAGCGGCTTCCAAGAGAGTCGGTGCGATGTCGGTGCAGTGAGTGAACTGACTGCGCAGACCGCCTTTATCTTTAATGCGCTTCGGCCAGGCAACGACCATTGGGTTTCGAATGCCGCCGAGATGTGAGGCAACCTGCTTCCCCCATTTAAAGGGCGTATTGCCGGCCCACGCCCAGGCAGCTGCGTAATGCGGAGCCATGTGTGGGCCTCCCCATTTGTCGAGTCCTCCGTAAGCTTTGATTGCTTTCAATTGCTGGTCGCTCGTTAGCGGAACGCCGTTCAGGGTCGTCATTTCGTTGAACGTCCCAGTCTCTGTGCCTTCCATGCTCGCGCCGTTGTCACCAAAGATGTAAAAAACGAGGGTGTTATCGGCGAGACCCATGTCCTCAATCGCTTGCACAACGCGCCCCACAGCATGGTCGGTGTTTTCCTGGTAACCGGCGTAGACTTCCATCTGATGCGCATACACTTTTTTTACTTCCGGCGGTACGCTGTCCCAGGCTGGGAACACCGGATCACGAGGAGTAAGCTTAGCAGTTGCCGGAATCACGCCGAGTTGCTTTTGCCGTGCGAACGTCTCTTCCCGCAACTTGTCCCAGCCTTGATCGAACTTGCCCTTATATTTGTCGCTCCATTCATTCGGCACCTGGTGTGGTGCATGAGTTGCACCAGTCGAGAAGTAGAGAAAGAAAGGTTTGTCCGGCGCCTGTGCCTTCTGATCGCGAATCCAAGTGACCGCGTGATCGACCATGGCATCGTTGAGATAAAAATTCTTCTCCTTCGGCACGCCGATGATCTTGTTGTTCTCAGCAAGGAGCGGATCGAACTGGCCGGTTTCGCCGCCGAGAAATCCCCAGAAATAGTCGAAGCCGAGCGAGTTCGGCCATCGATCAAAAGGGCCGGCAGGCCCCTGCTGCGAATCAGGTGTAAGATGCCACTTGCCGATTGCAGCAGTGTTGTAACCGTTGGCCTGAAGAATCTGCGCGATGGAAGCCGCGCTCGTTGGCCAGTTCGTGCTGTAGCCAGGCCAACCGCCGATCAACTCGGAGATCGAGCCGAATCCCACCGCATGATGATTGCGACCCGAAAGCAAAGCCGCGCGCGTAGGAGAACAAAGCGCGGTCACGTGAAATCGATTATAACGAAGTCCCTCCGCCGCCAGTTTGTCCAGCGTCGGCGTGGCGACCGGACCGCCGAACGTAGACGGATTGCCGAAGCCGGCATCGTCAATCAGCACCAGCAGAATGTTCGGCGCATCCGGTGGAGCTTTCACAGGGTTGGTAAAAGCCGGTTCGGATCCTTCCAACGTACGTTTCGTGATTCCCTGGAACGGCTCGACTGGACGCGGCAGCAAAGTTCTGTCCCACTCCGCATTCGCAGCGACTGATCCGGGTATTTGCGCTGTGAGCGCAAATACAGTCACGATTAGGCATACCTTTGACTTCGACATAACGGTTTTGGTCACGCTGTGTATCCTCGGGTTACAAGGCTGGTCAAGAAAGGAATACTTCGTCTCGCGCGAGTCGTTTTTGATTATCGGCCGAATGAGCGGTACATTGCGGCTAACAGGTCCGACCAACAATCGATATCTTCGAATGATTAGCTAGATCAAAAATTGCATCGCGTTCGAGCAGCAAGGTCTTTCCACCTTCAACGGCAATCACACGCAGTCGTGCTTCGGCAGCGACGCGCATTGTTTCCACACCAATCACCGGCACGTCGAACCGCATGTCCTGGCTGGGCTTTGCCACCTTGACCATTACGGCCCCGCTGCTGGCAAGTTCGCCGCCGCGCCTAATGGCATCGTTTGTTCCTTCCAGAGCTTCTACTGCCACGACGGTTCCATTCTTAACGAGCACCGTCTGTCCGATGTCGAGTCGCGCAATCTCCTTGGCGATTCTCCAGCCTAAATCAACATCGTCTTCTTCGTTTCGGGATAACTTTGGGCCGGCAATTAGTCCTGAAGCCGCGAGAAAGTCCTCGAGAAAGGTCGTCGCCGGCAAAAGGTCCACATCGATTTTTGCGAGTTCATCCGCGATCGCTGCGAAGATGGATTCGGCATTGCGCTCTTTCAGTGTGCCCAGCAACATCAACGCTTTCCAGTCCGGACGCAGATCGAAAAGATTCTTCGGCGCGATTTGTCCTGCCATGATCGCGTGGTGAATGTCGTGCGCACGAAAAAATGTCAGCAGCCGGTTAAGTTGTCCGACGCGCATCCATTCGAGCACATCAACATGCTGCTGAAGGACTGGATCGGTCTCGCCGGTGAATGCAGCTGCAACTAATTTCTTAACTCCACCTTTTCGCGCTGCGTCTGCGAGCAATCGCGGGTAAACGCCGTTGCCGGCAATGATTCCTAGAGCGTGTAGCTGTGGCTGTGCCAAGCACCGAATGTGAAATAGACAGGCGCTTGACACAAGCGCCGCTACAATCGCGGCGGATCGGGACGCTAAGGTCCCTCCCACATTTTATCCGTGGTGACGGCGGCGTTTGACGTGTAACTGAGCGAGCGCTTTTTGCAGGGACGCTTGAATGGCCGCCACTCCTTCGGGGGTGTGATCTTCTTTCATCGCCGCCTTGGCGCGCTCGACCGCGGCCTCGGCCGCGGCGATGTCGATCTTCTCCGACTCGAGCGCCATGTCGGTCAAGACCGAAACGGCGTCCCCTTTAATTTCCACAAACCCTTCGCCTATCGCCATTGATCTTTCGCGCCCGTCCTTTAGGACACACAGCTCACCCGGCACGACGGTGGTTAGCAACGGGACGTGTTTGGGATAAACTCCCAGCTCCCCCTCAGAACCGGGCAACGTGACCATGTCCACATCTTCGGAGTAAATTTTTTCTTCAGGTGTAACAATCTCGAGTCGGAGCGTCGCCATAACTAACTCTCTTTAACCATCTCAATTCCGCCCTTCATGTAGAAATTCTGTTCAGGGACATCATCATGTTTGCCTTCCAGAATTTCTTTGAAACCGCGGACTGTTTCCGCAACCGGCACATATTGACCTTTATAACCTGTGAAAACTTCTGCCACGTGGAAGGGTTGACTAAGGAAACGCTGAATTTTGCGTGCGCGCTGAACAGTGACCTTGTCCTCCGGGCTTAATTCATCCATTCCGAGAATCGCGATAATGTCCTGCAAATCCTTGTAACGCTGCAAAACACGCTGCACGCCGCTTGCAACGTCATAATGCTCCTCGCCGACAATCTCCGGCGCCAGAGCTTTCGATGTTGATGCCAGCGGATCGACCGCAGGATAAATTCCGAGCTCGGCGATGGAACGCTCAAGCACGATGGTCGAATCCAAGTGCGCGAAAGTGTTTGCGGGCGCGGGATCAGTGAGGTCGTCCGCTGGAACATAGACAGCCTGGAACGAAGTGATCGATCCTTTGTTTGTGGATGTAATTCGTTCCTGCAAATCACCCATCTCAGCAGCAAGAGTCGGCTGATAGCCAACCGCGCTTGGCGTTCGGCCCAGCAAAGCCGACACTTCCGAGCCTGCTTGCGAGAATCGAAAGATGTTGTCGATAAAAAGGAGGACGTCCTGGTTGCGCTCGTCACGAAAATATTCGGTCATTGCGAGGGCAGAAAGAGCAACGCGTAAACGCGCGCCCGGCGGTTCGTTCATCTGACCGAAAACCATCCCTACCTTCGACTTCGACAAGTCTTTTTGATCGATCACCCCCGCCTCGCTCATTTCCTTGTAAAGATCATTGCCTTCCCGGCTCCGTTCGCCTACTCCGGCAAATATCGAAACCCCGCCGTGTTTCATGGCGATGTTGTTGATTAACTCCTGGATGACAACAGTCTTGCCGACACCGGCGCCACCAAATGCGCCGACTTTGCCGCCTTTTGTAAATGGGCAAACAAGATCGATGACCTTGATCCCTGTTTCCAGGATCTTTGCCGTTGTGTCCTGCTCCGTGAGCGACGGTGCGGGCCGATGGATCGGGTAGCGCTTTTCGAATTTCACTGGACCGCGATTATCAATCGTATCGCCGGTGACGTTAAAGAGCCGCCCAAGCACGCCCTCGCCCACTGGTACGGTGATCGGACCGCCAGTATCCGTTACGCTCATTCCGCGCTTCAATCCTTCCGTCGATGACATTGCGATGGAGCGAACCCAGCTTTCGCCAAGATGCTGTTGCACTTCGAGCGCCAACTTCGTTGGGTTGCCATTGACTTCGTACTCAATTTCGAGGGCGTTGTAGATTTTCGGCAGCGTCTTTTCGTCCGGAAATTCCACGTCCACTACGGGGCCGATTACTTGAACTATGTTTCCTTTATTCATAAATCCTGACTATCCACCGAGTGCCATTTGCGCCGTGGCGATCTCGAGCAACTCGGTTGTGATACCGGCCTGACGCATCTTGTTGTATTCCAAAGTAAGGTCCTTGATAAATTGATTCGCGTTATCGGTGGCATTCTTCATCGCCACCATTCGCGCGCTGTGTTCAGACGCGCGCGCGTCGAGAATCATCTGAAAAACCTGGAAGGAGACGTAATACGGAAGCATCGAATCGAGAACGGCCTCGGCGTTAGGCTCGAACACGTAGCCTATCATTGGATCGTGACCTTCACTTTCCGCCTGGGCTGTTTCGCTTTTGGGCAAATCGAAACTACTGATCGGCAGCAATGTCTGCACTACTGCACGTTGGCTGATTGTGTTGATAAAATGCGTGTAGAGCACCGAGACTTTGTCGACCTCGCGCCTCAGGAATTTCTCCATGCAAAACTTCGAGATCGGCTTCGCTTCAACGAAGCTCGGCGAATCTTTCAATTCAAAATCAGCCAATAATTCGCGCTTTGTACGGGCGATGAATTGTCGCGCCTTCTTTCCTGTTACCACGAACGCTGTTTTAGCCGAATCAAAGTTGCTCGCCTCCCGAAACAGGTTCGTGTTCAACGCTCCGCAGAGTCCTTTGTCTGTGCTGATAATTAGGACCAACTCTTTCTTGAGCGGGCGGACAGCAAGAAGTGGATGAAATCTCGGGTCTGTCCGTTTTTGCAACGAAACGAGAACCTTATTCATCAAAGCGGCGTAAGGCCGTCCCGCCAGCGCGTGCTGCTGCGCTTTGCGCATCTTGGAGGCAGCCACCATTTGCATTGCTTTGGTGATCTGCGCGGTGTTGCGGATTGATCTTATCCGGCGCCGTATGTCCTGCGTGTTCGCCATTACAAATTACAAATTGCAAACTGTGGGTCGCGGAGTGGCGGCATCATCGCCAGGTCGCCTTGAATTCGTCGAGCGCCGCTTTCAATTGCGACTCGAGATCTTTGTCGAGCTCCTTTTTCTCGCGGATCGCCCCGAGCAATCCTCCTTTCCGCGTTTGCAGCCAATCCTGAAGCTTCACTTGGTACTCCTTAACACGGTCGACGGGCACTGAATCGAGGTAGCCATTTTGCATCGCCCACATCACCGCCACCTGCTCGTCGACCGGAATCGGGTTGTACTGTTTTTGTTTAAAAAGCTCGACAATGCGTTGACCGCGATCGAGTCGCGCCCTTGTTGCCGCATCCAGATCGGAGCCAAACTGCGCGAATGCAGCCAACTCGCGGTATTGCGCCAGATCGAGTTTTACCTTGCCGGCGACCTGCTTGATCGCCTTGATCTGGGCCGCCGATCCGACGCGGCTGACAGAGAGGCCCACTGAAATCGCCGGCCGCACACCTTGATAAAACAAATCGGTCTCAAGATAGATTTGCCCATCCGTAATCGAGATCACGTTTGTCGGAATGTAGGCGGAGACGTCGCCGGCCTGTGTTTCGATGATCGGTAACGCGGTTAACGAGCCGTCTCCGAACTCGTCGCTCATACGCGCGGCGCGTTCGAGTAATCGCGAGTGCAAATAAAATACATCGCCCGGATACGCTTCTCGACCGGACGGACGCTTCAGCACCAGCGAAACCTGCCGATAAGCCACCGCGTGCTTTGACAAATCGTCGAAGATGATGAGCGCATCCATTCCATTGTCCATGAACCATTCGCCCATCGCGGCGCCAGCGAACGGCGCCAGATATTGATTAGTTGCCGTGTCGGATGCAGGCGCGGAGATGATTGTCGTGTAAGGCATGGCGCCTTCTCTCTCGAGAGTATTGAGCACTCGCGCCACGTTGGAATTTTTCTGGCCAACTGCGACGTAAATACAGTAGAGCGGGCGATAATTGCTGTCCTTCGCGTCTTCCGCAGCTTTGTTCAATCGGGCCTGGCTGATAATGGTATCGATGGCGATAGTTGTTTTGCCAGTTGCGCGATCACCGATAATCAGCTCGCGCTGGCCGCGACCGATCGGAATCATGGCGTCGATCGCCATGATGCCGGTTTGCACCGGTTGATTTACGCTGCGCCGCTTGATCACACCCGGTGCAATTTTTTCAAGGGGATAAAACGTCTCGGTTTTGATCGGGCCTTTGCCGTCGAGAGGCTGCCCGAGCGTGTTCACTACGCGGCCCAACAACGCCTTGCCCACGGGAACGGAAAGAAGTCGGCCAGTCGTTTTGGCTTCGTCGCCTTCTGCAACCAACGTGTTGTCGCCCATCAGAATTGCGCCGACTTCAGTTTCTTCGAGGTTCAACGCAAGACCGAATACTCCATTCGGAAATTCGATCATCTCGTTGAGCATCACGTCGCTCAGCCCTTCAATGCGTGCGACTCCATCGCCAGTTTCGCGCACAACCCCGACGTTGCTTTTGGTTGTCGATGTTTTTAGCCCTTCAATTTTCGTTTCGATCTCTTCGAGTATGCTGCTCATGATTTTGTCTTGATTAAAGTTCTTGTTGGAGACGTTCGAGTCGGTTGCGCACCGTTCCGTCCCAGACGTCGCTCCCCACACGAATACGCATTCCGCCAAGAAGTTCTGGATTAACAACGAACTCAGTCTTTAGGTCACCCCCGTATTTCTTTTTTAGATTAGCCACAAGCTCGGAAGTGGTCGCGGAGTCTACTTCGCTCGCTGTCTCGATTCTGGCCTGGCGCTTTTCCAATTCGAGCCGAAGCAGACGCCTATAGTTCTTTAGGACCTCGACGTAATGACGCGGTTTTCTCGCGATAAGTGAATCGACCAGCGAGCCGATCCTGCCAGGATCGAGCTGACCGTCAGTGAAACTTGTTCGAAGCATTTCACGCGAAAGCTGGCGAATTTCCTTGTTAATCTTCATCAAGCTAGTTGACGCGCTGCTTCCTCCTGCAAGCGCCGTTGATCTTCCGGCGTTAACACCTTCCCAGCCACTTTAGCCGTCGTATCAACAACGAGGCGGCCAAGCTCGCGCTTCAAAGATTCCATTGTGCGCTCGTGCTCAATCGCGCTGGCTTCACGCGCCTTGGCAATGATCTGCTCGGCAGCCCCAATCGCCTCCTGTTGCTTGCGCTCAGATAGATGCGCAGCGCTTTCGCGCGCTTCATCGATCATTCTTTGAGCGTCCGCGTTCGCCTTCGCCAGAATTTCCTGATAACGCTTCTCCGCTTCGGCGAGTTCTTTCTTGATTTTTTCCGCGTTAATCTGGCCCTCTTCGATCTTGCGGCGTCGCTCCTGGAGTAGGGCAAGGATCGGTTTGTAAGCGAAGCGTTGCAAAAGGTATGCAACAATGCAGAAGCTAATGATCTGCGATAGAAACAACTTCCAATTCCAGCCGAACGTCTCGGCTGTATCGCGCAAGATATCGGTGATACCTCCGCTACTCGCGGCGATTAGCACATTCATAAGAAAATTTGCGGACGCAAAATCGTTCTCCCTCCCTCGTCACGATTAGTGAACGAGGTAGAGCGCGTAGAACACGATCGCCTCGGTCAACGCGATGGCGAGAATTCCATGTACGAGGACTTGCGTAAACGCGCCGGGGTTGCGCCCGACCGCGCTCGTCATGCCTAAGCCGGTCAGGCCGATTCCGATTCCGACGCCCATTGCGGCAAGCCCGACGTGAATGCTTCCGTTCAGTTCTGCTAGTATTGGTATTATCATATTTTTGTTAGTTGGTTTTGGAGACCTCCTCATGAGATCGCCGAAAAATCAGTGCGCGTGCTCCGGTCCCTCCTGGTGTTCTGCGATTAACATTGTAAAAACCGCCGTTAACAGCATGAAAACAAGTGCCTGCACAAATCCGACGAGCACTTCGAGGAAATAAAATGGAATCGGCAGGATCGGAGAGAGCCATGGATTCATGGTCGACATTGCTTCCAGAATGCTTTCGCCGGCATAAATGTTACCAAACAATCGGAAACTTAGCGCGATTGGCCGGAACAGAATCGAGATCACTTCAAGCCATCCAACGGCGAAGAAAATGACAACCATAAGGATCTTCACTATTCCGGACGTCTCCCCTTTCGGTCCGAACAGATGTTTCAAAAATCCGCCGACACCATTGGCCTGAATCGCCCAGACAAACCACATCACGAAAAATATGGCCGACATCGCGGTCGTCATGTTTAGGTCCGCGTTGCCACCGCGCAGCAACGGCCGATCGACGTGAAAATTTCCCGTCGCATCGGAATGGCCCCAACCAACAGTTCCGATTCCTGGAATTAGTCCAAACCAGTTCACGAACAGAATAAAAATGAAAATCGTCGCAAAAAACCAAAATCCTTTGGCCACTAGCTCACGGCCGATGATGTTTTCCAAAAAACTGTGCAAGCCCTCAACTAACCACTCCCAAAAATTTTGAATCCCGCTGGGGATGGGAGTAGCCCGCCGGGTTGCGATTTGTGAAAAAATGATGATGCCAGCTGCAACGATCCAGGTCACTAGCATCGAGTTTGTTATCCCGAAACCGCCGAGCTGAACAACCATCTGCGGTTTTAGCGAGACGCCTTCGTGCTCAGTCGCGGCCGCTTCAGCTGCAAAGGCCGACGTGGCAAGCATTGCACTGGAGGCCAACGCCAGGATCGACATCAGTAAACAACGATTGCGCATTTTGTAAGCACAGCTGTAGCCGGCATCGGTGATGCCAGCCTGCCGAGGTGATCCGCTTTCGTCCCACACTTGCCACACTACGGCGAAAATGCCGCCCCGGCTACAACTTGAACGCGCATACGAAAGCGTGTTTTGCGCCGGAAGACAAACAAAATCTCGGACCCGAACTTATTTCGCCGGCAGGCTCTCCGCAAACCGTGGAGCAAGCCGTGTCACCGCCCTCGATTTCACGGGCTCAGCAGCGCCATTCATTGTGATCGCTTCTTCGTAGAACGATTCTAACAGATCAATCTGGGCATCCTGTCCGAATCGTTCGACTACGCCGGCGTGGGCGCGTTCTCCCATTTGCTTCAACAAGGTGGGCGAACTTGTGATTAGCTGCATGGCATTCGCTAGTCCGACGTGATCCTCCTCCGCAACCAGGAACCCGGTGCGCCCGTGATCAACGGCTTCCGGAATTCCACCGTGGCGCGTCGCGACGACCGGCAACCCGGTTGCCATCGCTTCCAAGACTGAGTTCGGAACACCTTCCTGGTCTTGGTTTGGGGATATTTCGCTTGGGTGCAAAAACAAGTGCGAACTGGCATAAAGCTCCAGCAGCTTCGGTTGGGGCAGAAATCCGACAAAATGCACGTCTCTGAGGATGCCCAGGCCGCCGGCGAGCATTTCTAATTCCGATTGCAACGGCCCTTTTCCAGCGATGAAAAATTCCGCGCCAGGATTGTCCTTCTTGAAAATGGCAAAAGCGCGCAAGCTCGTCGCAACGCCCTTCTTCGGAATCAACCGGCATGCCTGAACCACTCGCCATTTGCCGTCTGGCCGCGGTTGTCTATCTATCAATGGAAATTCATTTAGCGGGATGCCCGTGCGATTGATGCGCAGCTTTTCCGGCGGGCAGCCCAAATGAACCAGCCGGTCAACCAACGATTGGGATCGCGCGAACACGAGTGGCACCGCTTTGAAAAGACGGCGCAATTTTGCCTGATAATCCTTGATCTCAGGTTTCTGCGCGACATCGGCTCCGTGGAAAGATACGACGCATGGTTTATCCCACTGCTCGATGAAAGGAAGCAAGTGGACGCCGGTGTGGCCAAAATAAATATGCATAAGATCTGCGCCATGCCGCTCCAACAATGAGTCGAGCGTCTGGTACTCGCCGCGGTAAACGATGGGAGGCCTGCGTTCCACAAATTTCAACCAGCCGTGGACGAGCAAGTTTGTGCGCCGCTTCGGAATGATTTCGATACGCTCAAATGGAAACCGCTCGGCATTCTGGACCTCCTTAGTGACCACGAACGTATCGACGCCGCGCAACGCTCTTAACTGCCGGTAAATGTGCAACATCTCCGACTTGAGAAAACTGGAGCAATAGCTGGCGACAACCCGTTTGCCCATACGATAGCGCCCAGTTTCGTTACGGATTGCGGCGTTGTCCATCTTAAATTGCCCCGGAAACGACATCTTTGTCGTTTGGCATTGTCGCTGCCAATGTCTTCTTTAACTCAGCGATTCCCTCTCCTTTTGCGGCTGACGTGGGAACGATTTTGGTTCTTGGAAATCTCTCTTGCAACGCTCTGAGGTTCCTCTCCGTATCCGGCAAATCCATCTTGTTCGCAACAACCAGCCATGGACGCGACGAAAGCGCCGGATCGTAGAGATCAATTTCCCGCCGAAGGTTCTGCAAATCTTCTATGGGATTGCGTCCTTCGCTTCCGGCTACATCAATCACGAATACCAAAATGCGGCAGCGCGTGATGTGGCGCAAGAATTCGTGGCCCAATCCGACCCCCCGGTGTGCTCCTTCGATTAAACCGGGAATATCCGCAATGGTCGCCCGCCGGTAACCTGGCATTTCCATTACACCGACGATCGGATGCAGCGTCGTGAACGGATATGCCGCAACCTTCGGTCGCGCTGCGGAGATTTTCCGCAACAGTGTCGATTTGCCTGCATTTGGATAACCAACGAGCCCTGCGTCCGCAATCGTTCGTAACTCGAAAAGGAAATACCCCTGCTCGCCTTCTTCACCCTCCGTGTATTGGCGCGGCGCGCGGTTGCGCGAGCTCTTGAAATGCACATTGCCTTTACCCCCTGCTCCGCCTCGACAAAGCACGAATTCTTGGCCGTCGCGGGTGAGATCGACGATCGCAATTCCCGATTGTTCTGCATTGGGCGTTGAACGTTGCGCTCTTTCTACCGCATAAACGATTGTGCCAACCGGAACCTTCACGATCTTGGTCGCGCCTGCGCGTCCCGCCATTTTTTTTCCCATCCCGTGCCCGCCGTTCTTTGCCTTAATGATCGGCTCGTAAAAGAGATTGACCAGATTATCAACATGCCGGTCGGCCCGGAGGATCACGTCGCCTCCACGCCCGCCGTCGCCACCATCAGGCCCACCTTTCGGCACAAATTTCTCGCGACGAAAACTGACGGACCCTCGCCCTCCCTTTCCCGCTTGTGCAAAAACTTTGATCCGATCGACAAACATGGCTTCGCCGCGTTACATCGTTAAATCGTTGGACCGTTGAAGCGGGATGGCGCAAATCCTAAGATCCTTCAACGCTTCAACCCTTCAACGTTTCATATAGCGCCTTGGTTTTCGCTGCGATTGCAGCCCAACTAAAATTCTCTTCGGCGCGTTTGCGGCCCGCCTTACCAAATCGTTCGCGTAATTGCGGATCTCTCATCAATTGGTTGACGCGCGCCGCGAGGTCTCGCACGAATTTTTCTGGGTTTGTTGCTTCGAATGGACTCTCTTTCATTTGTTCAAGTGGAACCAGGAATCCTGTCTCGCCATCCGCAACGACTTCCTTGATTCCGCCTACGGCGCTCGCCACCACCGCAGTCTCGCAAGCCATCGCTTCGAGGTTAATAATGCCGAACGGTTCGTAGATTGAAGGGCAAACGAATACCGCTGCGTGCGAATAAAGTTCGCAGGCGGTCTTTTGGTCCACCATTTCATTGATCCAGACGATACCAAGCCGCTGCGCTTTTGCCCGCTCCACTGCGGTTTTCATTTCTTCCGCCATGCCCGGCGTATCCGGCGCGGCGGCGCAAAGCACGATCTGAAAATCGCGTTCCATGAATGGGATCGCGCGAATGAGATACTTAAAGCCTTTTTGGCGAGTGATCCGGCCGACGAAAAGCACATACGGCTTGTTTGGATCGATGCCGAATCGCTTGAGCGCAGCAGTTGAATCGACCTTCCGATATTGATTCAGATCGATCCCGTTGTGGATTACATGCGCGCGTGCAGGATCGACATCGAATAATCGCTCGATGTCATGTTTGGTTTCTCCAGAAACGGCGATGACCGCATCCGCCATTTCCAGCGCAGTTTTCTCTACCCACAGAGAAAACTCATAGCCGCCGGCGAGCTGTTCACGCTTCCAGGGCCGAAGCGGCTCGAGTGAATGGACCGTGATGACAAGGGGAATTCCGTAATTCTTTTTGGCCAGAATCCCGCCAAAGTGACTGTACCAGGTGTGACAATGGACGAGATTGGCATCGATGTTTGCAGTATTGAAATCGGTACACCGTCGCACGGCGCCGAAGACAGAGCGCAACGGCTTTGGACAGGTAAAATCGCTAGTGTCGAGCTCAAACCCGATGACCTTGAGGTTGCCTTCGTTAAGGTGTTGGTCGCCAAAGCATCGCACTTCCACCGGCATCATTTTCGCCAGTTCGCGCGAGAGATAACCTGCATGCACACCTGCGCCGCCGTAGATGTGCGGCGGATATTCGTTTGTGAGAAACAGGACTTTCACGGGCCGCCTATAGAATGACGAAGCACGAATGTCGAATGCCGAACGAAGCCCGAACGATCAAATGACGAATTATGTCATTCGTTCGTCATTAGACATTCGTCATTCGTCGTTTCTTCAGCTCTTCACTTTCAACAGCAGGACCGGCACATCGACCGCGTGTCGCACCTTGTCGGCTGTGGCGCCATAAAGAATGTCACTAACAAGCCGGTGTCCATGCGTAGTCATTGCGATAAGATCGACATCTTTCTCCCGAGCCAGCTTGATGATCTCATCAGAGGGTTCACCAAGCGCGAGCACAGCAGCACAAGTGAAACCTTCTGCGGCCAATTCATCCCTGCGCTTTTCCAGATATGCCCGGTCCTGTTTCATTTCTTCGCTTTCAGCGAGCTGGAGTTGATTAAAGTTCCGGGCCACCCAGCCATCAGCCACGTGGACAAGAAGTAGTTTCGCGCCGGTCATGCGCGCCAGGGGCTTGATGTGCGTTAGAATCGTTTCATCGGCCAAACTGTTCTCAACCGGAATGAGAATGTGCTGATACATGTCAAAAATGACGAACGACAAATGACGATTGACGAATGAAAAAGCAAGGGTCGAACGACGGGGCACCTCTCGATCTTGCACTTCGCATTTTTAGCTTGATCACCCCTGCGGCATTCGTCATTCGAGCTTCGTCATTACTTTGGCGCCGGTAGCCCAAGCAAACCGTAGAGCGTCTTTAGCACTGAGTCTGGCAAAAACGTGTCCAGGAGTAGCTTTACGTTGAGCACAATTATTATCGATGCGACCGTCCATCCGAGAATTTTAATCCATAAGCGATTTGCGAACTCGCCCATCTTTGCTTTTTCGTTCGTGAACCGCATCAGTGGCCAGACCGCGAAGCCGAGCTGCATGCTGAGCACGACCTGACTGGCCACCAGCAGGTCGGTCGTTTTGCTTTCGCCGAAAAAGCCGATCACCAAAAGCGCGGGCGCGATAGCAATGAGCCGTGTGATCAAACGCCGCAGCCACGGTGTGATCCGGATATTGAGAAAACCTTCCATCACGATTTGGCCAGCCAGTGTGCCGGTAAGGGTCGAGTTTTGCCCCGAAGCAAGCAGCGCAACGGCAAAGAGAATGCTCGCCACGCCGACGCCCAACAGCGGGCTAAGCAATTTGTAGGCTTCCTGAATCTCCGCGACGTCTTGGTGGCCAGACCAATGGAAGGCAGCGGCGGACAAAATCAGAATCGCGGCATTAATGAACAAGGCAAACATGAGTGCGAAGGTTGAATCGATGGTTGCGAATTTGATCGCCTCCCGTCTGCCGGCAGACGTTTGTTCGAACTTTCGCGTCTGCACGATGGACGAGTGCAGATAAAGATTGTGCGGCATTACCGTTGCACCAAGGATGCCCATGGCGACGTAAAGCATTCCCTGATTGGTGACGATCTGGCCGCTTGGCACGAAACCAGACAAAACCCCTGTCAGCTCTGGTTTTGAAAAAATCAGCTCAGCAGTGAAACAACCGCCGATAGTGGCGATGAGGGTAATGACCAGGGCCTCGATGTAACGGAAACCTTTGTTTTGCAAATAGAGCACCGCCAGCACATCCGTCGCGGTGATCAAACAGCCCCAGAACAGCGGAATGCCGAAGAGAAGTTGCAACCCTATGGCCGAGCCGATTACCTCGGCGAGATCGCACGCCGCGATAGCGATTTCGCACAGAATCCAGAGACCCCACACTATCGGTGTCGAGTAGTGATCCCGACACGCCTGGGCCAGATCGCGCCCAGTGGCGACGCCCAGCTTGATACACAAGTGCTGGAGCAGAATCGCCATCAAGTTTGAAATCATGATGACCGACAAAAGCGCGTAGCCAAACCTCGCGCCTCCAGCCAAATCCGTAGCCCAGTTGCCCGGGTCCATGTAACCGACCGCGACGAGAAAACCGGGCCCAGAAAACGCGAGAAGCTTTCGCCAAAACGACGCGGTCACCGGAACCACAACGCTGCGGTGAACTTCGGCTAACGAGACGCGCGGCGCAGTCCTACGCCACCCGCGTTCCAAGTCCATCGCCGTTCGTTGGTTTGATTGGTTCATCACTTCAAAACCGAATGCTTATTAGCAACAAGCTCGCCAGTGGCAGGAAACGCATTTCTTCACTTTAGAATTAGGCATACCTAATTTAATTAATCGGTCAAATTATTCTGTGACTTGACTTACTTTGCCTCGTTTCTATCTTCCGCATTGATGCCATATAAGAAGCAGCGATCAGCCCTCGGTAGTTCCACCGCGGTGGAAGATTATCTCGAGCGGATTCTCGAGCTCATTAACGCCAAGGGCTACGCACGCGTTGTCGATATCGCGGCAGCCTTAAAAATCTCGCAGGCCAGCGTCACCAACATGGTGCAGCGGCTCGATGCCGAGGGCCTTCTCAAATACGAGAAATATCGCGGCCTCATTTTAACCATATCTGGCAAAAACCTAGCCCGCCAGATCGCCCACCGCCATAGGCTCCTGACCGATTTTCTGAAGCTACTCGGCCTGAGCGATCGTGTCATTTACCACGACGTCGAAGGAATGGAACATCACATCAGCTTGCCCACGCTACGCGCAATCGAAGCACTCACGAATCAATTGCGCCGCCGCCCCGCCCTGCGCGCTCAGCTGCAAGCCGCGGTCGTTTAGTAACCAGCCCAGTCGGCGAGCCGGCCTACGATCTCGGCGACGTTGGCGTGGCGGCCGCAGCGTCACTCAATTTCTTAAAGTGAAGTTGCTTCACGCGGCGACTATCAGCTTGTGAAACAGTAACCAGATAACCGTCGATCTTAACTTGCTCGCCCGTCTTGGGCAGATGGCCGAGCAGATGCGTAACATAACCGCCAATGGTGCTTACGTCTGCACTTTCCAAGTCAAGCTTTGCAAGATCGTTCAGCTCGTAAAGTCCGAGCGCTCCGTCAACGCTGAATTCGTTCGCGTTAATCTTGCGAAATTCTTCCTTTTCGAAGTCGAACTCATCTTGAATGTCGCCGACCACTTCCTCAAGGACGTTCTCCAGTGTCACCATGCCGACGGTGCCACCAAACTCATCTACCACGAGTGCAAGATGCGCGTGCTTGCTCAGGAACAACTTGAGCAATTTCTCAAGCGGCATCATTTCCGGCACAGGGATCAATTCGCGTTTGATTTTTAGTAAGTCGGGATGCGGGTCACGCATCATTGGAAGCAGTTCTTTAATGTGAATAAGGCCTACGGTGTTATCGAGATTTTCGCGGCAGAGCGGAAAACGAGTGTGCTTGGAATCGATGGCCTTTTTCACGTTGGTGTCGAAGTCGTCCTCTAGGTCAAAATAAACGATTTCCCCCCGAGGCGTCATGATATCGCGCACGACGCGGTCGCGCAGGTCGAGCACGTTAAAGACAAGTTCACGGCCGAGGGGCGTAACCTCAGCGGACTTTTCGCTTTCCCGCACAATCAATCGCAGCTCTTCCTCGCTATGGGCCAGCTCTCCTTCGGCGATTGGTTCTACATGGAGAAGGTGACTAAGGACCCAGTTGCTCGCCGCGTTTAGGAACGAGATCGCTGGTTTAAAAATCGCGTAAAACCACCGTAGTGGCGCGCTCACAAATAACGCAGCAGGCATGGCCTTGCGGATGGCGAAAATTTTGGGTGCCTGTTCTCCCAGAACAATGTGCAAAAACGTGATGGCCGAGAATGCCAGCGCGAAGGAGATCGATCTAATCACCGCCACCGATTCGATTCCTCCGAAGACAAAAAATGGTTGAAGCATCCGCGCAAGGAAAGGTTCCCCCAGCCAACCGAGCCCGAGGCTCGCTGCAGTAATCCCAACCTGACAGGCGGAAAGATAAGCATTCAGGTTGTTCTTAATCTGTTTTACCAACGCAGCTCGCTTGATACCTTCTGCAGCCAGCGTGTTGAGCTGACTATCGCGGATTTTGACCAGCGCAAATTCGGCTACGACAAAGAATCCGTTCATCAATACCAGCGCCATGACCACTGCCAATTT
>Ga0193735_1000183_pt1 | contig 20065 bp, 14 predicted proteins | sample U1m2metaG_FD_145080 | JGI IMG/M metagenome (GOLD analysis project Ga0193735, IMG submission 145080) | Soil microbial communities from a riparian zone of the East river system, Colorado, United States - U1m2 | ecosystem: Environmental > Terrestrial > Soil > Riparian zone | place: USA: East River... | reverse complement strand
ATTCTCACCGCGAGTTTCGGAGAAGGCCACAACAGCGCCGCGCGGGGAGTTCGCGATGGACTGGCCCGCGTCGCCCCGGAAGGGACGGAAGTAGAATTGCGCGATCTGTTTGCCGAAACCTACCCCCTGCTCAACGAACTGGTTCGGAGGAGTTATCTTTGGGTAGTTGATTTTGCGCCGCGTGTGTGGGGAAACGTCTACCGCTGGCTCGATCGCAAGCAGGATTATGACCAAAATTTCCAGCGATTTTCCCGGCTCAAGGAACACTTCGCTGCTTTGCTCGATCGCTTTCAACCAGACATAGTCGCTTCCTCCTTTCCAGCTTATCCCTACCTGCTTGAGCAGATCTTGGGGCCCAACAGGCTTTGCAAAAGCGTCGTCATCGTGACCGACTCGATCACCGTTAACAACATCTGGTATCGCTGCGCCGCCGATTACTTCCTCGCTCCAAACGAACAGAGCGCCGCGGTCTTGCGAGCAGGGGAAGTCGAGCCACAAAAAATTAAAATATTCGGGTTTCCTGTTAGTCCGAAGTTTGCCGATTCGACGCAAGATCGACAATTCCCTTCGGTCAATTCTAAACGCCGAGTCCTCTACATGATCCACGCCGCGACACGTGACGCGCCCGAACTCGTGCAACGGCTTGCCGATCTTGGCGTTGATCTCACCGTGACTATTGGCCGGGCCGACAAACTACGGCCAGCCATCGAAACGGCGGCAGCCGATCCCAACATCAAGGTCCTCGGCTGGACCAACCAGATTCCACGCATGCTACAGGCCAGTCATTTGCTGATCGGAAAAGCTGGAGGCGCCACGGTGCAGGAAGCGATCGCTGCTGCCTGTCCGATGATCATCAACCACGTCGTTGCTGGTCAGGAGGAAGGCAATGCCCGGCTGATCGTCGAGACGAATTCGGGCGTGATCGCAAATTCACCAAGAGAAGTCCTCGCGCAGGTGCAGCGCGCGTTTGCTGACGACGCAAAACAATGGCGCGAATGGTCCGCGAATATCAGCAAGCTTAGCCGACCGCGCGCTGCGCTCGATGTCGCCGAGTTTTTGTTGTCGTTATAGTCCTCTTAACCACGAATGGACACGAATCGACACGAACAATTGGTGCGCTGAAGCCTCGGGTTAGAGAGAGAAAACTTCCTGACCGCCACTAAATGTTCGCAGCACCTCCAATTCTGGTGAGAGAACGACCAAATCCGCGTCTGCATCCACCTTGAGACAGCCTTTGGCCTCAAGGCCGATAGCATGCGCAGGATTTTCCGTGGCCATCATGACGGCTTCGTGCAGCGGAACGTTTACTTCCATGACCATCGTGCGCAGAAGGTCGATCATGCGCGAAGAGCTGCCGGCAAGGGCTGAACGATCGGCAAGCAAACAAACGCCACCTTCTACAAGGCAATCCCTTCCAAAAAGTGAAAACTGCGATTTGTCCGGCAATCCAGCGCCAGCAGTTGCATCGGTTACGAGACAAATCCCGCCAGAGCCTTTCGCGCGATACAGCATTTTCATCAGCGTCGCCGAAACGTGGTGACCGTCGGCGATCAGTTCGCAACTGATCCGTGGTTCGCTTAAGGCAAATTCAAGTAAACCGCCAACACGATAAATGCCGCGGCGACGCGCGCTCGACATGCAGTTGAATGTATGTGTCACGCTGTGCATGCCATGCGCAAAACCTTCTCGTGCTTCCTCGTCCCATGCATCGCTGTGGCCTCCGCTGACACTGATTCCGTGCATGTGAAAATTCTCGATCGCCTCCAGCGCTCCCTGCAGTTCGGGCGCGATCGTGATTCGTTTGATCACGTCTGCGCGGTCGAGCAGTTGCTGGACTGAAGCGCGCGACGGATTTTGAATGAATTCGGCGCGCTGCGCCCCGCATTTAGCTTTCGAAATAAACGGCCCCTCTGCATGAACGCCAGCGATCCGCGACCGCAGCCTGCCGGGCGTGACGGGCACGTGCCGCCGCATGTAATCTCGAACCGCGTTCAGGACTTCAACTAATTTGTCCATCGGCGCCGTTGCCGTTGTCAGCAAAAGCGAAGTCGTGCCGCCGCTGGCATGATAGTCGCAGACGGCTTGAAACGCTTCCGCAGAAGCTTCCATGGTGTCGCGGCCCAGGGCCCCATGCACGTGAAGGTCGATAAAGCCGGGCGCAAGATAATTTCCATGGAGATCGACCATCTCTTTGCTTCGCCCGTGCGCCTGTCGCGCCGCAGATCGCCGCGGCGACCGAAAGGGGGTCCGCTCGCGGAGCGCGGCGATTTTTCCTTTCTCAACGACGACCTCAAGACCATCACGAATGCCGTCGGGAAAAATCAAACGCGCGTTGGTAAAGATCATGTTCCGTGAGAAGGCAACAGCACGAGCAGGAATAAGAATCGGAGATAAGATTGACTCACACGTTACGGACTCAGTAATCCCGCGTACCAATGCAGAAACAGATTGCCAAAAAACATCCAGCTTAGCGCACCAAACGCCAGGTAAGGTCCAAACGGCAGCTTTGCCGACCACACCCGTTTTCCAACGACCAATGTGATCAGGCCAACAATCGAACCGAGAAGCGATCCTGCGAAAAGACTAAACAACACTGCGCGCCATCCAAGGAATGCGCCAATCGCCGCGAGAAATTTCAAGTCGCCGCGGCCCATCGCTTCGCGTGGAATTACCAGTTCGCGCGCAACGCCCGAAATCCGCGTCACATCATCGAGCATAAACACCTGGCCTTCAGCAGTGACGCGATCGTAGTGAAAGTCCAACGTCACGTTCCCATAAGCGTGGTGATCGATCCTGGCCTCATCACACTCAAGCAATAATCGATCTTTTTCCCGGGCAAAATAGTCACTCCACAGGCTTTCCTCGGTGCCCACCACAAGATCGGCGTCGTCCCCGCGCTTCGTCCAGGTGAATGGTGTCGCCGCGTCGAATTGAATTCGCTTTCTTCCAAAGGCGATTTTGCCGGCTTCGAGAACAATCAACAGGATCACGTAGCCGAGCGCAGCAGCGAGAAGGGAACGAACGGATGCTGCGATCCGCGAATCCGTTTCCATCAAAGCTGGGACTGCAACACTGCAAGCGAGGCCTGCAACAATTCCTCCGATGGTTACTCGATCCGGAATGATAAAATGTTCGAGATCGATAAATGTTCCAACGATCAGGAGCGCAACAAATATCCAGTAAGCAACGGCCATCTGCCAGGGAAAGGCTTGCCAGATCGCCAGGAACAGCAGCGCAGTGATCAATTCCACGGCGAAATAGCGAAAGGCTATTTTCGCGCCGCAATTTGCACAACGACCGCCGAGTAAAATCCAGCTGATCAACGGCAGATTTTGATGCCAGGAAATCGGCTGTCTGCAGGCCGGACAAAAAGAGCGGCGCGGTTTGTTAATCGAAAGATCGACAGGCCAGCGATAAATGCAGACGTTCAAAAACGATCCGACTGCCGCGCCGAGAACAAAGGCAAACACGCGCAAGAGAAACTCGTAAACAGAATGATCCACGCGCGATCAGACATTACCGCTCGTCTCGGAATTGCAACCCCGAACGCGAGATGATTTTTAACCAAGGCAATAAGGGATTCGAATCTTTAACTGAATTCTGAAACCCTTCGTTAATTTGGACTGCTCACGAACCCCTGTTGGCGAAAACTTTCGGAGTTCGGTGTTTCATTCTGTTAGATCTCTCGCTCTATCAGGCATAAACTTTCAGCTAAAAGCGCAACGTTCTTTCTTCACTTTTTGGTCATTCGTGAGTGCTCGCCAGATTGCCTTCGTCGACGCGAATCCGCGCACAAGCCAGGGAATGATGAGGAGCAGTGCTATCGTGTCCTTAAAAGCGCCCCGGTGCCAGCGGCTGTATTTTCCGGCTGAGGTGTTGGCAAGGAGTTGCTCCGGCGCGAATGGTCGTGTGTCAAAATTGCAGTCTGTGTTGCTCGAGAGTGAAACTACGGCAATCGCGGTGTTGTAACTGCCGGTGACAAGGCTCAAACCTGCAACGTGTGATTCCGCCGTGTTACCGCCGGCAGGGGCAGCGCCGGGCGTGGAGACAGCCGCTTGCGCCCTTTGCGGGAGGCCAAAGCAAACAAGCCAGAACAGGATCATTGCGTATATTATATTTCGATTTTTCATACGGTGGTTTCGTTTCATTGTCTTGGGCCCTCGCTGATTTGGTCTTCACTGAGGTACTGCAGGAAATCTCGCGCGACATAACGCGGAAAGTTTGGACTTTTTCCTGGGAAGGCCGGCCCTTCATCACCTCAGTGACATTTGTGGCAGGCCGTGGATTACTGGGATGTCGCGATTAGAGGGGCGAAGTCCTATAGCGAATCATCGAGAGACCCTAAACACGTCAAAACGGTGAATGATTTCCTACGGAATGCGGATCGGATGTTTGCAGAGGTCGCGGTTTTTTCGCGCTACCAGTTCGGGATTTACTTCGGCTACATCCTCTGCGATCAAACCAAATTGCGGTGTCCCGGTCTTTTCAGTGTCCGGTGCCTGTATTCGTTCTGTCCGCTACACTTTGCGTGAGGGGTGCGCCTAGGATTTGCTCGACGGCTGGGAAAGCTGGCATTCCTTGGGCGAACGTCCTTCTCAGTTGCTTGTTTAACCTTAACATAGGCCGAGCTCGTCGTGTTATGTCGGCGAGCGTTTCGGACCGCGGATTGCCACACAGCGAATCGAGCATGGGATCAACGCGCATCCCAGTAGTGTCGATATTGTCGTGATTGAGGTAATCGATCGCTTTCGTTTTGCCGTCCAATCCGGCTTGAATCAAGGCGTACAAATAACCGCGGACGAATTGTTGCCGGGCCCACGTCTCAAGCTGCCGAACGATGTCAGAGGCTTCGTCCTGCGAAATGTCCGCGGTTCGCTTTATTCCCTCCGGCGTCATTTCAAAAGTCCACGAGATGACTACGGAAAGAATAAAACCGAGCGCAAGGAGCGCGACGAATCCTTTCATCACACAAGCTGGGGCGTCAAACGTCGGCAGAAGAATCGATGCGGCCTGGATCAGCAGCCAGGAGGCAACAGCATACGCGACGGCAGCCCTATAAACTTTGCGCCGCTTCAGTTCGGCGAAGAAATCACGCGACTTCATTTGAACATACTTCTAAGTCATCGGTTGCATTGGCAAGATCATCACAGTCCCGATGTTGTGGCCAAGTCGGCCGATGAACTTATGGATACCACAGACGGCGTGCCCAGATTGAGCACGTAAACTCCGCGCCCATACGTCGAAGCGCCAAGCTGACGGCTCATGGCATTGAAGGATAGCCCGCTGACCATCATTCCTGCCGGTATGCCGTCGCTCATGTTTCCCCATGTGATGCCACCATCGGTACTGGCAAAGACGCCTGCAAAAGAAGCTGCAAAGACATGTTGGGGATTCGCCGGATCGATAGCAACATCGCGATAAAACAGGTTAGGAACTCCTTGTTGGGTCCAGGTTGTTCCCATGTCGCTGGTCTTATACACGCCTGCATTGCACGCGAGATATGCAGTTTGTGGATCAATGGGATGGACCGTGATGGCCCAGACTCCCCCCGACAGGTTTTTGGTGATATCGCTCCAGACGGCCGCGGGACCGCTGTCCGCATTCGTGGTAACCCAAACCCTCCTGCGGTCGGCGACGGCGTAAATAACGTTGGAATTACTCGGCGCCTCATATGCCGCGCTGACCGGATCGGGAAGCGATCCCCCGATCGTTGTCCAGCCGTCCGACGTAACCGTGGGGCCGTCGAGAGTTCGAACCACGTGCTGGCAAGCAGCAATAAGGTGCGTTGGAGAGGATGGGTTCATGCTAAACGCCGGAAAGAAGCTGCAGGCAGCATCGTTGTTCAATTCGGCCGGGGAGATGTTGATCTTTTCGTGGGTCTCTCTGTTGAATCTGCGAAACGAACGCCGACTGTACAAGACGGAATAGGCCCAGGTGCTCCCATTCGGATCGATGAGATTGTGGTAGGAATCGCCACCCAGGATCATATTCCATGGCGCGCCCACACTGCTGAAGACGGCGCCGTTGTCCTGTGTTCCCGCGATCATGCTACCGTCTGCGCTCAAGGCGACGCTGTAGAGCAGCGCACCGGGAAGGTTTTGATTGAGGTTCGTCCACTGCTGCCCAGCGTCTGTCGATCTTACAACTCCTCCATCATTGCCGTCGTACGCGACGCCGGGAGCTGTCCGGGAGAAGGCGATCACTCTTTGGTCGGTATGGATAGCTTGGGCTGGATCGGGATCGCCCCACCAGTGCCCTACTTCAGTCCAGGTGAGGCCGCCGTTGTCGGTACGGTAAAGAGCCTGGTTGCCTCCTAGGATGACGTTTGGATTGAAGGGATCCACCGCGAACACCGAGAAGCCGATACCGCCGTCGTCGTTGGCGCAACTATCGGCCTCGTCAAAGCATTTCGTTGGGATTTGGGTCCACCTCGCACCACGGTCAATAGACTTGTAAAGGTTGTGGTCCGGATCGCGGGGCCCCAGAAGGTAAAGCGTGGAGTTGACCACACTCAATTGATTGCGCGAACCAGCCAAGACACTATGTATCGGAGTCCAGGACTGGCCGGAATCGGTGCTCTTAAACGTCCCATCGTCCTCGGTAACATAAAGCGTGGAAGGATGAGTCGAGGCATCGATGGCTACGTCATAAATGCCGTTGTGTACCTGGTACAACTGCGTCCAAGTCCTGCCGCTGTTAGTCGAGCGCGACAATCCGCAAGTGTCTGTACAGCCGTTGGCGACGTACACGGTTGCCAGCGATTCCCGCGTGTTTGGATCGACAGCAATGGTCCTTATGTACGTCCCTGCAAAGTGAGTGCCCAACCGGTGCCAGGTTGTCCCCCCATCGGACGAGCGGTAGAGGCCAACACCATAAGGCGCATAGTCGCTGCGACCCGTGCCTACGTAGACGATGTTGGAGGCATTAGGACTGACAGCAATAGAACTAATGCTTTGTGAAGCCCACGCGTCGGACAAATACCGCCACGTGACGCCGCCGTCGGTTGTTTTGGCAAGCCCGCCGAAGCTTCCTGTATAAACGACGTTGGCGTTGATCGGATCGATAGCCAAAGTATGGATCCTCGCACTGGCGTTTCCACCGTAACTGTTGCGAATAGGAGGTGCGATTGGAGAACTCCACGGCGCCACCACCTCCAGCGTTTCCGGTGAGACGAACCTCCGGCCTTGCAAGAGCGGACTCGGAGGCAACGCGTGCGCCGCGGCCAGCGCGCTTGTATAAGCGCTGGGTGACACGCCTCCTGGCTCGGTGCCAAAGAACCCGCGCAAAAATTCATCGCGCTTTTCGCGATACTTGGGATCCTGATCGTCCTCCGCGGGGTAAATGCCAGCCGTGCTGGTCGGGACCTGCTCACCACCGCGACCCGTGTTCGCGATCGTGCTATAACCCGTTAGTAACACAGCTACAAGGATCAATGAGACTGAGGCGAGGTATCTGACTTGGGGCAGCAGAATACGCGAACCGCGCCGGTTGATAACATGGGATAAAGAATTGGATTTTGTTTTCATTTTGTCCTCCTGCATTTTTGGTTTTCACCGAGGTACTGCAGGAATTCCGGCGCGATATAACGCGGAACGTTTGGACTTTTTTAAGAACCCGGCCTTCGACGAGATTACGGCGAGGCAAGCCGCGGATTACCGGCCTTCGCCTACGCAGCTACTCCGAAAGCGTTCGCGAGTTGAGCTTCGCAGCCCCTTTGTAGGTTCAGAGTTCCGAATCGCCGGCGTGGCGGAATTGGCAGAGGCGCTGGACTCAAAATGCGTCGTGGGTCTTATCTAGCGAGCTGCTGTCTTGTGTGTATGCGCGAACACGCGCGACACAAAACGAACAAAAAAGACGCTGATACGGCTGTGGCAAAACCATTGTTCGTGATGCTGCGCCCATCCCGAAAGAAGTCGAAGCCAGTTATGTTGCCTACTACCGATACCCAGTAAGTCCCTTCGCTGAGGATCGCTGGAATAGTAAGCGGGATGATGTAGTCGGGACGCCCATGAAGGCCAGGCCGGTGGCTACCTAGACCTAGGTGCCGGGCAATCCGGCCGCATCGGTGTAGAAGTGAAGATCAAACGAACTCGGAATGTTGAAGAAGGCAGAGCCGTTTCGTTCAGTACGTAATTGTTTTTTCCAAATCAATTTCTTCTGCCAAAAGATTTGCGTGGACAATTCCAGTTGCCGCGCTTGCGCAACATCGCGCAGCCTCCGCGCTTACTTGTTCGCCAACAGCAACGGGCATTCTTGAATCTAGATCATAAACAATAAAGGTTTTCATTCTTAAATTCCTTTTCTATTAAACTCTCATTTGTTTTGGCCTTCTCTGATTTCGGTCTTCACCGAGGTACTGCAGGAATTCCGGCGCGATATAACGCGGAACGTTTGGACTTTTTTGAGGAAACCGGCTTTCACCGAAGCTTCGGCGAGGCAAGCCGCGGATTACCGGCCTTCGCCCAACGAGCTGCTCCGAACAAGTTCACGAGCCGGCCGCGTGGTAGGCAGGGACATAGCCGATGAGTAACCGACTAAAGCAGAAGGAAGCTAGAGAAACGCCTAACGAGAAGATAATTCCGAAGGCTTTCGCGAACAGGCAACCGAAAACAAAGATTAAGTTTTGCTCAACCGGAACTGCGTTGTCTTTTGTTAAAGCCCGCGCCTAAAAGTTTAATCGGACGCGAGATCGGTTATCAGGGACGCGCTAGCTCGACTGCGTTGCGCGCGTTCAGCCGACCGTAGCCATAGAGTGGGCTGTGGCCATTCTCATCATAGTTTCCGCCACGCGGATCGATGCGATCACAACACTTACGCAAAATGTCGCGAACCTGCTGCCCGCTTAGGCTTGGATTTCGCGAGATGACTAGCGCAGCGACACCGGCCGCGCCGGGGCAAGCGCTCGACGTGCCACCGAAGCTGTTCGTGTAATTACCTTTGGCATCTCCCTGCTGAGTGCTGCCAGGATTGTATCCCATGCCTGCGGAACGGTCCGTGGTCCAGATGCCAGGCGTAGGCGACGGGGATAAGTAACGGTTGCTCGGAAAGCAGCACCAAACGGCGTTACCGTAGTCGCTGTAGGGCGCTTTTTGTCCGGTGTCATCGCATGCTGCCACGGCGATGACACCGGAGTAGCTTGCGTAACCGTCAAGATCCACACTCTCGTTTCCATTGCCAGCAGCAAAAAACACCACGCAGCCCCGGCCTTTCCGGCCAGATTCGGTGGCGTAGTCGATTGCGGCCCGTGTGTAGTCTGGCAAAGGGGTATATTGCCTATGAAGCGGGTCGCTCTCGTCTAGGAAGTCGCCATCTTCACCACCCCAACTGCATGAGATTACATCCGCGCCGTTGTCCGCCGCCCAGTGGAACGCGGTGGCTTCGAGTTCGGACCCCAACGGTAGCTTTGCTCGAATTGGCATCAGCCGCGCCCCTGGGGCCACGCCAGACGCACCGAAATTTCCATCCGCGCACGCGACTCCCGCGCAGCCATTCCCATGCTTGTCGCTGTAGCGAGCTTTCGCGTCGCCATCCATGTTATACACATCCTGGGGAGCAACGATCTTACCCAGAGAGCTAAACTCTTCGTGCTCAAGATCGACGCCGTCATCAATCACCGCAATAATGGTGCCGCTGCCGTCGCTCAACTCCCAGGCGGCTTCGACGTGCGCATGCTGATTGACCACGTGGCGACCGATACGCGTCCGTTTCAGGTGCCACTGCTGACGGAACGCTTTACGGCTCCGCCTACGACGAAGGAGCTCCGGATGGCACAACTCCACCTCTTTCTCGGCAAGGAGACGTTCGGCTATGGCGAAGGTCTTTTGGCCAGTTCCTTTCGGTGCCTTGAGAAAGTAGGCGTTGCGCGCGTACTTCAGAAGCCGGTGTTCAAGCTTGTAGCGGTTGTAGCTCTTGATGATCTTCAAACAAGCGCGTGACGAAATGTCGTCGTGGAATTTCACAAAGATGTTTTCCGTGTAATAAATTGGCACGCCCGAGCGGCTGTCGGTCAACACCCGACCGGCAAATTCTATATCTCGCTCCTTGTTCAAAATCTTTCGCGCTCGATCCCGCAGGCTTTTCGCCCCGCGCGGCCGGGCGGCGTGCAAGACTTCCACCCCGGCTTCTTCGAAGCTATCGAAGAGGTCGAATTCTCCCAATACCTCGCGTGCATCCCGCGACACCGCTGCTTTCGCAAAAACATCAACGCTCGTCAGTGGCATTCGGTTCAAAGTGCGAACCACGATAAGCTGCGCGCTTTCTTTGAGAGTGAAAGTACGGCCAGTTTTCCCGCCAAAATGATACTTCAACATAGGAAACCTTTCGTTTGTCTGTGTCGCCAGACGTTGCTGCCAAGCTTGTCAATTTGTCTGTCCAGTGTAAAGCTTATTTTGTCTCTGTACCTTGAGGGTTTATGCGTTCCGACTATCCCGCGCAAATTGAGGTGCGATCGAACGAAGGGCAGATCGTGCGCTACCGTTTGGCGCCCGAGTTTTATGCGAGATGTTCTAAGCTTCCGCCCTCACCGGGCGAACGAGTCGTGCAAAGGCTTGATGAGCGTTTGGCGATAATTCAGGTCCCGGCGTCTTCGAGCGCCATGCCCAAGGGAAGCGTCTTGCCGGTCTATCGCGCGCAACCATCGGGAATGATTGCCGTGGCTACAGGGCGCTTGTGGGTGCGCTTCGCCGAAGGGATCGACGCCAATCAGAAGCGCGAAAACGTGGAGAAAGTGGGATGCAGCTTAGAGGAATTGCCGCCTTGGACAGAAAGCGGTGCCTGGGTGCGCGCAAGTTCGGGCAAGGTAGCGGACGCCTTGGCTGCGGTGGCTGTTTTAGAACGACTGCCCGGCGTCGAGCATGTTGAGCCTCAGATGCTATTGCCTTCTGCACGAAAAAGCCTGCGGTAAGCTTTCACGCTAGCTTTTTCCCAGTTACCAGTTTGGATGGGGTGACACAGTCCTCTTTGCTGGCTCGTCGCGAGGCGATGTGCCGGTAAAGACGACGTTTGTTTTATCTCTTTGTTTTGATAGACGCCTTAAACGTCGCCTTTGCGGGGTTCCATCATAAACGTCGTCTTTTTCGGTTCACGCGAATCGTAACGGATACTTTGCTCAATTGTCCAGGACGTGCAGCTTGGAATTTCTCTTTTGCTTTCCTGAATGCTTCTTCCAGACGACCGCGAGGCGATGTGCCGGTAAGGCCTTTGTTTGGATGGCTGCCTGGAGGGTCGTCTTTGTGGCGTGCTATTGGAAAGATAATCATGACAGATATTTTGTCCAAGGTATTTCCAAGACCTGCAGCTTGGAATGACTCTTTCGCTTTCCTAAATGCTTCGTTCAGATCACCGCGAGGCGATGTGCCGGTAAAAGACGACTGATTTGATTTTGATGTTTTCGTCGATTTTGATTTTTTCATTGTGGAGCAAGGTTAGGGTTTTCGTTAGTTGAACCTCGGTGATATCAGAGTTTTGCGCTCTCGCAAAGCCTAAACACGAAGAAGGTGCGCGGGTTCACGGCTGCTTTTCCTTGCACAGTTCTTGAAATCGCGGATCGCTGCGCAGCGGATCCCACATAGGATCGAGCCGGAGAAACGCAGGAGTGAACGGCGGCTTGCTTGGGGAAGGCATCGACAATGCTTTCCTTAAAGCGGAGATGGCGCGGTCGGGTTCCCCCATGCGCGCCGCAACCTGGGCCACGGTCTCGATCACTGCAACACCATCTAACGCGTCCTTCTCGACCGGCATCGCTGCCATGGCTCGTTCCAACAAACCAAACGCGGCCGCTTTGTCACCGAGACCCATATTAGTTAACGCGAGAACGTCAATCAGCCTCCAATTTTCCGGTTGTGCTTTCAGGAAAGGCTCCAGTTCGCTGCGCGCCTGCTGCCAGGTTCCATGGGCGGCGGCGTGATCGCCGGCGAGCTCCTGCAGCCAGCCTAACCAGAAGCGCAGTTGGCCAGCATGAAAATCTGCCGCTGGATCAAGCTTGGCTAGTTCTTCCTTTACCACCGGGATCATTTGTGCAGGGTTGCGCTCCAGGATTGCCTGGTAAATTCGTTCTCCCAAACCGCTGGAGACGCCAGCGCTTGACTGCGGTGGTGTAAGGAGCGCAGCAGCTCGTGCCAGGTCGCCCTCCGCCTGTGCGATAGTTGCCTTCATCGCAAGAATACTGAAATCGTCTGGTGTAATATTCAGAACCTGATCAAGCTTTCGCAGCGCCTCTGGGAAACGACGAAGGCTAATATAACAATTCGCGTGTTGTATTAGAAGGTTCGCATCGCGCGCATTGAGCCGCTCGGCCTCGTTGAAGTATGCCTCGCTCCGGTCCCACTGACCGCGCCTGCGTGTGACGTAGGCCAGCAATTCTGGGATGCGGCTGTCATTGGGCAGGAGCTGACGTGCCTGCTCCAGGTAACGCGTTGCTGTGTCGTAATCCTTTAAGCAGGCATAATGATAATAGCCCTTGGCCATCAACGCTTCGCCTAGATTGGGCTGAAGAGATAGCGCGGTTTCGGCCGCTTGCCGTGCCTCTTCACGAAGAACATCGGTCGGTTGAAGAATTTTTGTGACATATCCGACTGCATCCGTGTATGACAGTAGCGCCCAGGCAAGGGCGAACTTGGGATCTAACCGGACCGCTTCTCTAAGATATTTCTGTGCGCCCAAGTATTGCGCTGGGGTGTCTTCCGTCTTCAACGTATAAGCCAGGCCACGGAGGTAGGCATCGTAAGCCTCAGGATTATCTGTCGGCTTGGCGGCTATAACTTCTGCTTCGGCACCCGTGAGTTTAGCCTGCAGTTGATCGGCGATCGCTTTGGCTACCTCACTCTCAACGACAAGGATGTCAGTCAATTTCCGATTATAGGTGTCGGCCCAAAGATGTGAATCGGTTTGCGCGTTAATCAACTGCACATTGACCCGGATCTGATCGGCCGCTTTTTGCACGGTACCCTCAACAACGTTTGCTACGCCAAGCTGCTTCGCGATCTGGGCGAGATTGCGAGGTTTGCTCTGATACTGCTGCGTGGAAGTCCGCGAAATAACTTTTAAATCCCCGATCTTAGATAAGCGCGTTAGGATTTCGTCCTGAATACCGTCCGCGAAATAAGCATTATCTGGATCGCGGCTGAGGTTTTCGAACGGAAGCACTGCGACGCTCTTCGGCATCGGGACGGCGAACACACGGTTCCAAACCACCACGCCTGAACCGGCTGCCAGTGCAACCAACAACGTGATAAGAACGGCAGTGCTTGGATTCCGTCGTACCCATTTTCTTCCACGGGTGAACAAGCCAGTGCGTCGCGCCAGGATTGGTTCGTGCTTTAGCCAGTGTCCCAAATCTTCGGCAAGCGCGAGAGCAGACGGGTAACGACGTTTTGGATCTTTTTCCAAACACTTGAGGCAAATTGTGGAAAGCTCGCGAGGTATTTTCCGATTCCACAGGCGCGGTTGCCGCGGTTCGGTATTCAGCAGTAACCGGATCGTCTCGTAAGTTGTTCCTCCCGCAAAAGGCGGATGGTCCGTAAGCAATTGGTAGAGCACCGCGCCAAGTCCATAGATATCTGTAGCCTTACTGAGTTTTGTGTGTTCACCGGCAGCTTGTTCCGGCGCCATGTAACTGGGTGTGCCCATCACGTCCAACGTGCGTGTGATCGTGCTCTCAGCTTCCATTAATCCCGCAATACCAAAATCGGTGAGCAGCGGCTCGCCTTCTGCATCGAGCAGGATGTTTCCAGGTTTAATGTCTCGATGAAGAATGCCGTGCTCATGCGCGTAATGGACCGTCCGTGCCAGCTTCGCAATGAGTTCTACAGCGCGCCGGATCGACATCGGCGTGCGCTTGACTGCGTCGTCGAGCTGGCCGCCTTGGACGAACTTCATGCTGAAGTAACAGGAACCATCGCGCTCACCCACTTCGTAAACAGGAACGATGCAGGGATTTTCCAGGCTGGCGGCCGCTTCCGCTTCGCGTTGAAAGCGTTTCAGATTCGCGTCGGTGGTCCAGGGGCCTAAGCCGATAACTTTGAGTGCGACGATGCGATTGAGACTTTTCTGATGGGCGCGATAAACCACGCCTTGACCGCCGCGTCCGATTTCGTCCAGCAACTCGTAATCGCCAAAGTCTCCGAGGATTCCCGTCAACCGCGTGGTTTTCTTCTTATCCGCTGCCCGGACATTATCACCGCGACCCAGGTCATCCGCCTTCGCCGATCCAGGCTTCGCAGCCGCTTCGGCGGACGAGCTGACCCCGACTACAGATTCCTCCTCAAGTAGACCAAGGCCGCGTTCCAAAAGACAAGCCGGGCAAACTCCCTGCCGCGTGTCGGCGGGAATCTGAGTCCCGCACTTTGGGCAAAGTCTAAGTGCGCTGGTCATTATCGGAGAGTCGCTCGTGCGCCCCCCTACCCATTACTACGTAAAATTCTATCACAGGTTAGGCCCGTACTACAGCACGGCGACTTTTCCTGGCAGAGTTTTTACAAAGCGAGATCGCCACGTAACGGATCCCGGATTGGATCGAACCTCAAAAGTGCCGGCGTAATGTTCCAATGGTAGATTCAAGCCTTATAAAATTCGTGCCAATTCGTGCAATTTGTGTCTTTACGTCCGTAGCACCGCGATGAGATGGCGCAGCTCGTCCTCGATGTCACCAGGACCCAGTACGGTGTGGGCGATTTCCTCGCGCAAGAGTTGGCGGTAACGCAGACGCAACCGGTAGGCCGCTTGCCTCACCGCGCTCTCCGTCATCCTAAATTCGTGCGCAATGGCCGCCGGCGAAGGGCGATCTGGTTCGTCTGTGAGCGATTTCTGTAGTCGATCGAACAAGGGCGTATTTCCAGCCGCGCGATATTCGTCTCCCAATCGTGCCAGCACTTGATCAAGCATACTCAACGCCCAACGGCGCTCATAAATTTGATCCGCAGCCAATGTTTCTGAGGACTCAAAACCGACGCGCTCGCGCTCGCGCAAATCCTCCAGTGGGATCAACTGCCGGCCTTCGCCTCGTTTAATGGCCATCGCACGGTAGTGCTCGTTCGTTAGGAAATGTTTGACTGATGTGAGCAGATAAGAACGCAGACGCCCCTTCTCCTTGCGCACCGCATCGAAATCCCGCCGTTCCAGCAGCAGCGCAAAAAAACCTTGTGTGAGATCCTTAGCCTCTTCCGGCGCAACGCCCCGTCGCCTTACAAAACCATAAACGGGTCGCCAGTATGTCCGGCAAAGGTTTTCAAGAGCCGCCTCCGCTGCGGGTGATCGGCCTTGTGCCGCGAGCACAATGCTCCAATGGGTTGTTGTAAAGGCCACGCCCCCGTCTCGTGTGTCCGCCATAGGACCGATTCGCTGTGGCGAACTTGCGGCCGTCCAATCCTCCGAGGCCTGATCATTAACAGGCACATTCCGATCCAAGCAAAAAGTCCGAACCGAATCAAGCCTCAAAAGCCGTCATGAAACAGCGGAACTTCCGGACTTGCGGCGCTCCATTAGCCATGCAATCCAGATGCAGCTTTCGTAAAGCAGGCACATCGGGAGCGCCATCGCGATCAAGGTCAGAATGTCTGGTGTCGGCGTGATGATCGTCGCCAGAATAAAAATCAGCACGACAGCGTAAGGTCGTGTGCGCGCCATGAATCTGTAAGTGATCAATCCAAATCGAACCAGGGCCAGCACCACCACTGGCAATTCGAAAGCCAACCCGAAGCCGATCGTGAACCGAGTTACGAAAGAATAATATTGTTGCACGGTCCAGGTGGGCGCCCACCCGAGTGACTCGGTGTCGCGAAAGAAAAAAAGAATCGTCTTCGGCAGCAACCAAAAATAACAGACGGACACCCCAAGAAGAAATAGCGCGAAGCTGACTAATATAGCTGGAAACAAGAAGCGTCTCTCCACTGCCGTGAGCGCGGGGAGGACAAATTCCGCGACAAAATATAGGAGCAGCGGAAAGGCGAGAACTATGCCGGCGTAAAACGCCAGATGAAATGAAATCACGATCGAATCTGTGATCCCGAGCGCTTTGAGCGTACCGATTTGTGAACCGACGTCCCGCAACGGCGCCTGCAGGACTCGCACGAGTGTCGAGCGGAATGCGAAGCAAACGACCATCGCTGCCACCAGCGTGATTGCGATCTTTACGATCGTCCACCGCAAGTCTTCCAAGTGTTCCAGAAACGGCTTGGAAGTTTCACTGTCGGGTAGATCGCGAAATTTGAAAATGTCTCTTAGCGTCATTGGATCAGAATCCGAAATCCGAATATCCCGCCTTCGCGGGGCTACGGCGTGGCAGGCGAATATCCGGACAAACGCGTCTTCGCATCGCTTTTGGGAGGCTAAGACCTTCCACCCGGGAGAAGGCCGCGGGCCCAGAGCCGCGCCCAGATGCCTAGTGTGTTAGCATCGCGAATCTCGTTCTCGGCGATCATTCGCCGAATTTCCTCCATGCCAAATTCGCGGCAATCCAAAATCGATTCTGATTCATCACGCACATAATTCGGGCACGGCTCCACCGGGCGCGCCAAAAAGAAATGGCCGCGTTCATCCGTGAAGCCGGGTGAGGTAAAGTAATGGCCGAGTGCGATGAGTTCGCCATCATTGGCAAGCTCATAGCCCGCTTCCTCGCGAAGTTCGCGCAGCGCGACTTGCTCAGCCGTTTCCCGGACGGGTCCGTCGATTTGACCCGACGGCATTTCCCAAATTGCTGCCCGAATCGGAATACGCTCCTGGCGAATGAGAACGATTTTGCCGTCCCGCGTCATCGGCGCAATGATCACGGCTGCTTTCCGGTGCACAATTGTCCATGTCCGTGGCAGCGAACGCGAGGGGGTTCGCACATGGTCGGTCACAACTTCAAGATGCGCATTGGAGAAATGCCGCTCGCTCGAGGCCGTTTCCCAAGTGTCTTGCATAACGGGTGAAGTGTAGTGGGCGGTGTCCCCAGCGGCAATTGCCGGGTTTATCGAATCGTCCTTTTCGTACCGTCAACGGACCGATGAAGTGCGCGTTACAGTTACCGAGACGTGCTTGGCGTCTTCCAAGGGAAATTTTCGCAGTTCGAGTGTGACCTTTTGGATGCGGAAAGTTTTCAGCAAATGCGTCGCCAACCGATCGGCAAGTGTCTCGATCAGATTTGTCGATTGATCGCGCACAAAATTCTTCGTCTCCTCGGCAACAATCGAATAATTGACCGTGTTGTCGATCTTGTCGGCGATATCCCGCTGGTCGTGATACGGCCAGAAAGAAATGCTAACAGTCAACCGTTGGTGAGCAGCGCGCTCTTCTTCTGGAACTCCGATACGAGTAGAAATCTCAAGCTGCTCGATGTGAATTTCATCCGCGAAAGGATGTGATTCATTAGTCATTGAGCAAGATTAACGCAGTGTCTGTCAGGACGACAATGTGTTTTGGAACAATCGCCCTATCTTGACGTTGTGACTCAGGCATCGACGTTTGATCGCTCATGAAAACTGTCTGGCGTGTTTTTGCTTATTTAAAGCGGTATCCGTGGATGGCCGCGGGGACGCTGACCTGCGCGATCCTGAGCACGCTGATGGTAATCGTTTTCCCGGCGGCCGCGAAATGGATCATCAACGACGTCGTACGCGCGAGTCGACCGGACAAATTGCTGCCGCTAATCGCGCTTGCGGCGATCGCATTTGTTTTGCAGCACGGGTTCAATGCGCTGCGCATCATCGTAAACAACACGTTTGAACAAAAAGTGATCTTCGATTTGCGCAGCGATTTGTATTCGCACATCCAACTGCTGCCATTGCGGTGGTTCGACAATCGCGCCAGCGGCGATTTGATGACGCGGGTGATTGAGGACGTCAACTCGGTCGAGCGTGTGCTGATCGACGGAATCGAGCAGGGTGTCGTCGCCATTTTGCAGGTGTTCATCGTTGTGGGAATGATGTTTTATCTGAATGCGAAGCTGGCGTTGCTTGCGCTGGTCCCATTCCCGCTGCTTATCGCCGGCACGCTCACCTATACGCTGACTGCGCATCGGCGGTATCGTTTGCAGCGCCGGGCTTCGTCAGACATGAACGCTCTCCTGCACGATAATCTGGCAGGCGTCCGGCAGATCAAAAGTTTTGTACGCGAAAACGAAGAGCACGCGCGGTTTAACCGGGTGAGCGACCAATTGCGACGCGCCACACTCGTAGTGATGCGGGTATGGGCGATTTACAGCCCGTCGATGTCGCTGTTTGAATCGATTGGCGCGCTGCTGGTACTCGGGTTTGGCAGTCACGCGGTGCTTACGGGTTCGATGCAGATCGGCGATCTGGTCGCGTTTCTGATTCTACTCGCATTTCTCTACGATCCCTTGAGCCGACTGCATCAGCTCAATCAACTTGTGCAGGCCGGACGTGCGGCGGGCGAGCGTGTATTTGAAATTCTCGACGAACCTGTGGAGGCGGGCGCTGTAGCCCTGACTGACCGTGGCCGGCCGTCGATCGGTGCTGAGCCTCAGCGTAGTCCAATCCTCGGAGATATTCGCTATCAGGACGTGAGCTTTGGCTACGTGGAAGGATTGCCCGCGCTGAGGAATATTTCCTTTCACGCGCCGCCAGGTGCGACCGTCGCGCTGGTGGGCGCAACCGGCGCCGGTAAGTCGACTGTTGTGAATCTCCTCGTGCGTTTCTATGAATTCACCAGCGGACAAATCTACATCGATCGGAAACCGATTCGCGAATACGACCTGCGTGCGTTGCGCGAGGCGATCGGTGTGGTGACGCAGGAAAGTTTTTTGTTCAACGGATCGATTCGCGAAAACCTCCTCATGGGAAAACCGCAAGCGACTGACGCGGAATTATGGCGGGCGGTGATAGCGGCGAACGCGCAGCAATTTATCCAACGTTTACCAGACGGCTTGGAAAGCATGGTGGGCGAGCGTGGAGTCAAATTAAGCGTAGGCGAAAAGCAACGACTCTCCATCGCCCGCGCGCTGTTGAAAGATCCACCGATCTTGATTCTCGATGAAGCGACCGCGAGTGTGGACACCGCGACGGAGCGCCTGATCCAGGAAGCGCTCGAGCGCCTAATGGCGAACCGCACATCGATTGTCATCGCGCATCGGCTTTCGACAATTGTGCGTGCGGACCAAATCCTGGTAGTCGATCATGGCCGGATCATTGAGCGCGGCACACACGACAAGTTGCTATCACTCGGTGGAAAATATACGCGGCTGTGCCAGCAAAGTTTGCTCGAAACTTCCCCGCTGCGGGAAACAGAACCTCCGAAAGAAATTGTCGCTTCACAGACAGCCGAGACGGAAGAAGAACTGCCAGTCTACTAACAGAGAGATTTCCGTGTGGGCGACCACGAGACTCTTGTGCCTGATGTTTATTTAGCGGAGTGCAGCTCTATTGGGCACGTCCGCCTGCGCCAGGCTTCGCAGGGGCAGGCAGATCACAAGTCTATGTTCCGACGCGCTGAATGGCCGCTTCATATTTTTCTTTCAGCTCAGCGTATCGTCGCTCGGCTTCCATCAGAGCGCGGCGTTCGTCTTCCAAGCTTTGTTCGAGATCACGAATCTGTTCTTGGAGGCGAAACGACATTCGCGCCACCGCTGGCCCAACGGGATCGCCTAGCTGAATTTCGGTCTGGGCATCCCCGGCACCTCCTTCGCCCCTTTCCCACAGCTGGGGCATCTCCTGAATTTTGCAATGAGCGCCGTTGCGAGTGTTGATGACGAGAGTTTCACCATCGATTTCGCCGAGCCGAATAAATTCCTGGAGGGCGCCTAGCGTTGTCGGGCCGTAATAATGCTCGCTCGTAAGCTCGACTAACCAGTCCATACCGAGCTGAGCCAGCATCGGCGCTTTCACCCAGGTGTGCCGGTCGTTAGAAAGCGTATCATGTGGTGCGATCTGCGCCGTCGCCGCCCAACGCGCGATTTGATCAAAACGCACCGGACCAAAGGTGCTTCCATCTTCGTGCTTGCGCAGAAACCAACTTTGATTCACGAGCCTGGCATCATTCTGTTGGCGATGGCGAACTGGAAGGCGCCGGCGACGCAGCCGGGATAATGATGCTCTGTCCAGCCTGCAGCTTACGGCCATCTTCGATGTGATTG
>Ga0193735_1000182_pt1 | contig 20284 bp, 19 predicted proteins | sample U1m2metaG_FD_145080 | JGI IMG/M metagenome (GOLD analysis project Ga0193735, IMG submission 145080) | Soil microbial communities from a riparian zone of the East river system, Colorado, United States - U1m2 | ecosystem: Environmental > Terrestrial > Soil > Riparian zone | place: USA: East River... | reverse complement strand
TTCGAGATCGTCACCACTGCAGCGCTGTTCATTGGGTTGGCCGTTGTGAATTTCACGAAGCCCGGCAGTGGGGTGACTCTCGCCGCCACGAACATCGACGCCATCAAAACCATTGAGCAAAGTCATCCGAAAACTTTCGTCGAGACTATCGTGCACGTATTTCCCTCCAGTGTGATTGACGCCATGGTGCGCGGCGACGTTTTGCAAATCGTTGTATTCAGTGTGCTTTTCGCACTCGCCCTCTCCGCGGTTGGCGAAAGGGGGAAACCAATCATCCGCGCGATGGAGAGCCTCGCGCAAATCATGTTCAAGTTTACAAACTACGTCATGATGTTTGCACCGATTGGCGTCGGCGCAGCGATGGCGCATACGATCGGCACGCAAGGGCCGGGCGTGCTAATGAATCTCGGCAAATTGATCGGCTCCCTTTATCTGGCTCTGGTGATTTTCATCTTGTTGATCTTTGGACTGGTGATTTGGATCGCGCGAATTCCATTGCAGCAATTTGTCAGGGCGGTGCGCGAGCCTGCGGCGCTCGCCTTCGCGACCACCAGCAGCGAATCGGCGTTGCCGAAAGCGATGGAATCGATGGAGCGTTTCGGCGTGCCGCCGCACATCGTCGGCTTCGTGATGCCGACCGGCTATTCGTTCAACCTGACAGGATCGACGTTATATCTGGCAATGGCCTCGGTGTTCGTGGCGCAAGCAGCGGAGACGACGATAGGTTGGCACATGTCGTTAGGCCAACAGATCACGATGATGTTGACGTTGATGCTGACTTCCAAGGGCGTGGCCGGCGTCCCGCGCTCATCCCTTGTTATTTTGCTCGGGGCGCTGAATTCATTTGTGCCGTCAGGACTCGGGCCAATCGGTGTGGCGATTATTTTCGGCGTGGATGAATTGATGGACATGGGTCGCACATGCGTGAATGTCGTTGGCAATTGTCTCGCGACGGTGGTCGTTGCGCGCTGGGAAAAAGAATTCGATGAAAGCCGCGCGCGCGTTTTTGGGACGGCTGCCGAAGCCGAGTTGGAAATAAAAGCCGGCGATGTCGCCTTTGCCGATGCGGTCGCGCAAGGCGACTAGAATGGAATTAACGGTCGATGTAACCGTCGGACGCGGCGGCCGCGTCCCATTTTTGCGCTGACAGGACGACGCGCTGCGCCGTCCTGGACATCGGAGCGCGATGTTTTTACCACGGAAACATCGACAAAACTTGAATGTTCCAGCTAAGATGTATTCGTCATGCCAGCTTTGCACACATTCGCCCAAGCAACTTACCTGATGCAGATCTTTAGCGCTGTTTTTCTCGCGATTCTTTTCCTTCAATCGGGAGTTGATAAAGTTGTCGATCGCCGCGGAAACCTCGAATGGCTAAAGGGACATTTCGCGAAAAGTGCGTTAGCGGGCGTTGTGCCCGCTCTGGTAACTGCAATCACCATTCTCGAACTGGCGGCGGGAGTATTGAGCGGCGTTGGCTGCCTCGCGCTCATCGTTTTGCGCGATTCAACCGTCGCATTCTACGGCGCGGTGATTTCCGCGGTTTCGATCATCGCGCTATTCTTTGGCCAGCGGATGGCCAAAGATTACGCTGGAGCCGCGGTGCTTGTTCCATATTTTCTGCTCACCCTCGTTGCAATTTATCTGCTCGCGCTGCGGTAAATCAGTGAGAATCTTTTCAGACCATGTCTGGAGCGTTCCTTAACGAAACAACCGTTGCCAAGCCCCCGAGAAATCGTTCGGCCCTAAGGGAATCCTCTTGTGTCGCTACTGCGGCAGAAGCGATAAAGAATTATCTGCAAAATAAAGCAAGAACCTGGTACAGGGACAGTGTTGAAGCCGATGATCGCGATGGCAAATACGCGTTTCAACGGCTGCGTGATACCTGGTTCACTCCGCAAGTCGAGCCAAAGTTCAAACTTCACCGAGACGATAAATTTTATGCCATTGGCTCGTGTTTTGCGCGCGGACTCGAAAACTCCCTGGCCGCGCACAAGATAGCTGTTGAGAGCGCCGCGCCGGAGTTTGCTAAACTTCAGCCTGCCAATAGAGAAAGATCCGCACTAGATTTTACCAATAAGTACAACACGTATTCGATACTAAATGAACTACGATGGGCGCTCGATCCAGCAGCAGAATTCCCTCGAGAATCTATTGTTCAATTGACAAATACAACCTGGTACGATCCCCACACGAATCCCACCTTAGACTTCGTCGGCCTCGAAGAAACTCTGGAGCGCCGTGCCTTGATAGAAACGGTTACGAAGCGGATACAGAACTGCCGTGGCGTGATTCTAACCCTTGGGCTTGCGGAGGTGTGGCGCGATGTTGAAGCGGACGTGTTCGTCAATCGCACACCAATCCCCTCGCTTTTCAAAACGCTGCCACACCGATACGAGTTCCATTTGACCAGCTTCGCTAAAAACTGGGCTAATCTGGAAGCGATACACGCCTTGCTATCTCGACACGGCCATCCTGATTTTCACATTGTGGTCACCGTTTCTCCCGTTCCCTTGATGAACACGTTTTCAACCATGGATATTGTTGTGGCCAATACGTGGGCGAAGTCACTTCTAAGAGCCGTCGCCCAGGAGTGGGCCGATGCGCATGCCAATGTTGATTACTTTCCAAGCTACGAAATCGTGCAAAACTCCGATCACGCTGCTGTGTGGGAGCCCGATCTGAGACACGTCAAAGGCACCGGAGCGCAGCATATCATGCAGTTGTTCTTGCAGAATTATCTCGAGTAGGCTCGGTCATACTCGACCAGCGAACAACGCGCGAAATCGTGCCTTGGAACCGGTTGCAACGAGACATAAAAAAAGGATGCCGATTATGCCCGCGTAGAGAGGTTGTGCCTTTTCACAATCAGGGCTCGCTTTAGATGTGCCGACGCCACCCAACAACTTCCAATAGCAGATGCCGCCACGGGCCATCGCCCCGCGCATGCAGATACCAGACGATCGGATTTGAGCTCTCGTCAGAAATCTCATGAAAGAAGATGTCAAAAGAAACTTTGCTACCGTTCCTTTCGTAGCCGGTACTCTTTTGTTCCTCTGCGCGTTGACGTTTTATTACTTTGCTGTCCTTAGAATTGATTACAAGAAGACAACGCTGCTTGATCTTGGTCCGTACCCAGATGCGACCGAATACTTTGCACAGGCCAAAGCGCTGCGCAGGGATGGCTGGCCTTCCATTCAGATAGGATATGAGAAGCTGCCGTCGAGGTATCCTTTTGGCTATCCAGTGTTGATGCTTCCTTGGTTGCGGATGCTGCCGGAAGCAGACACCGTCCTGGCGCCGTTTCGCACGAGCCAAACGATGGGGCTGCTCCTGCTTTTAGCCGTATTTGCTTTTTACACATACCTGGCGATGCCGTTGACAGGCGGGTTTGCGGTGCTTTTACTCGCGACTCTACCTGGGTTTTTCACTTTCTGTCGTTCATCCCTCAGTGAAATAAGTGCCTCCCTGCTAATTGCCCTGGCCTTTATGTTCGCCTATCTGGGAGTTCAGGAAGAACGGCGCTGGAAAATCTATCTGTCCGCAATTCTTCTTGGTCTTTCATTTAACGTTCGGCTCCAGTCGCTTTTCTTTGCACCATTGTTGCTGGCGATGGCGGTCCTCCCAATGAGAGGCGCGCGTCTGCGCTGGTTTTTCCACTGCGCTGCCGTTCCGCTTGTCTTCGTGGTCGCTGCTAGCCCGATGCTGATATTGAACACGATCCAGTTTCATTCGCCTCTCAAGACAGGCTACGATCTCTGGGCCTCATATTTTAGCCGACACCACCTTCTTTTTTGTCTTCGCCATATTCCGAGAAACGCTCTCATGCTTTGGAGAGAAGCCACTTTGCAGCCACTCGGATATGACGCTGCCAATATATTCGGCACTGGCACCTCTTTTGTTCCAGCGTTCGTCATTCTGATTTGCGCCGGTCTGCTTTTCATCCGGCTCAGTTGGTTCCTTTGTTGCGCTTTCGTAGCTGGATTGAGCTCTTTTGCGGCAGCGTTATGTTATCTGTTTGGGGGAGATGTACGGTTCTACCTGCCGCTTCTTATCCTTCTAGTCGCGATCGCCGTTCTGCCCGTCACGTGGGCCGCGAAGAACCTTTTTGCTGGGAAACGGATAGTTTTCGCGCTGCCTGTTTTCATCTTGTTTGCCGGGGCCTGTCTCGGCTATCCTTCGCGTTCCGGATACAACACAGCCGGTATCGATCGGTGCCAAGCGTGGGATGCTCTTCATTTTACCGCTTCATCTGGCCAATCGACTCAGTTTGTCGCGCAAAGGAATTTCGCCAGACGGTTGCGACACCAATCTGGAATCGTCCTCTCCGATATTGATCCTGTTTACTTAAATGCCCTTTTGCCACATTCCTTCGTCGCCGCTCCGATCGATGGAGACCACCATTATAAGTGGAGCTATACCTGGAGGTACGATCGGCCGCAGGCTTTGGCCTTCGTCCAACATGGCTTGGAGCAGTCGCTGCTGGTTTACGCGCTATTCGTTTCAGGTGATGAAGCGACCACCAAACAGTCGCGCCTACCGGTTGTTCCTGGATATGACTGGCACCTTCTCGACCAATTCCACGGCAAGGCGGCAATTCTAAAGCTTGCTCCCGTTCCGTCGAACGAACCATTGCCACCGGACTAATGCAGCCCACAGCCGCAGCCCTTTTGCGAAGTGTCGCGCCCGGAAGTTGAGTTGTGCAGAAAGCTCTTCGACCCGCCCTATTCTCAGGACTGCTATTGTTAGCAGCCTACCTTCGGATAACCGGATTGAGCTGGGGTCTCAACAGTGGATATGGCCATGATCTGAACTTTCAGCCGGATGAGTTTGTCAGTCTTAGGGGCGTCCTGCAGCTGGATTTATTAGCAGGCCGTATTAAGGCACCAGGCGCGTACTTTGAAGGCACATTCAATTATTACCTATGGGCTGTGCCACAAGCGATACTTAAGATATTGGGTAAGAAAAGTGCGGCTCCGGCCGACTCGATGACCGCAAACGAGCAGTCCGATCTCCTGTATATTTGTCGATGGATATCCGTCCTATTCGATCTCTGTACCATTGTTATTGTATTTCTTGCCATTAGAGAAGCGAGTCGGAGTTTCTATGCGTCTTTTGTTGGCGCACTTTGCTATTCTGTTCTTCCAATGCAGGTGATCTACGCACATTTTATGAGAACTCATATCTTGAGCAATTTGTTGTGCGCCCTGGTTATCTGGCTTTCTCTGAAGCTCCGGCAATCCCAGCCATGGCAGATGCTTCTCGCTGTAGGCGTTATTTCTGGTTTGGCAGCAGCGACTCGTTACCCCGTTGGGATTATCGTAGTGATTCCATGTTGCTACTTGCTGTTGAATGGCCGCGCTAACTTGCCAAACTCCACGAGTGGGATCTGGGAGCGCGCCAGAGTTTTCGTTACCGCTCAACTGTGGCTGATTGCTCTGGGATTCCTCATTGGATTGTTCCTAGGGCATCCAATGCTGCTTTTAGATCCCTCGAGCGTTACAAAAGCAATCACTGGCGAGACGTTAAAATACGCGTCGCTACATCAGTTCAGTGGAGTCCAGCTGCTTAATCTAGCCGTTGTCTGGAGGTATATCACATACGTGATTCCGTTCGCAATGTATCCCTTGTTTTGGCTAGTTCCTTACTGCGCAATCTTATATCTTGTTTTCAGGCGTAGCCTTTACAGTGTGTCCATTCCAATACTGATTTTCTCCCTCTTGTATCTGTACTTCATGGGAAAAGGCTACCTTGGACCATATTTTGCCCGTATAACCATGGTGTTGTTTCCTGGCTTTTGCGTGCTGGTCGGCATAGCTTGTGCCGACTTTCAGCTGAAAATGAAAAATAATCGGACAGTCGCCGTCCTTTTAAGCTGCGCGCTCCTTCTCGTCCTTGGGCCTTCACTGGCTTTTGACGTGGCATACGGTCGTGCCATGCAGAAAAAGGATGCTCGTGAGGTCCTTCGGGGCGATCTCCAAAAGTTGATTGGTGACGCGCGGGCGACTATTGGGATCTTGCAGTTCGGACCTTATTTTTACACTGCGATGCCGGCAGCCAAGCCACTAACCAGTGAAAAGGTGACTGTCCAGTTACAGAACCCAGGGCAGGACGCCGACTTCTTTCTGATAGGGTTGCCAACTCAAATTGAGCCAGCGCAAGTGAACGCAATTGTCAGGCAGGTTGAGGCGCAGGGAAAGTTTACTTACGAAAAAAGTTACAGGATTCCTGTAAAGATCTTTGGACACGAGTTCAAACTGGTGCGCTTTCCTCAAGACATGAGCTACCCTTTCCCAACGATTTTGCTTTTTCGGGCTAGAACACCAGCGTGAGACTGCTCGCCGGCTGATTGGAGAACCCTCGACCACGCCGACCACCCGAAAGCGCTGCAAGGAGTCGGAATCCCAAAGAATTCCAGGATGAAATCCATGCTGATCTCTGAAAGGTCCGCCGAGTCTCGTGCGGGCGATGTTCTCCTAGTGCCGATAGCCGCAGTCGCATTTTGGACACTTGCTTATCAGGTGGTTCTTGTCCTGCGATGGCCGGCGAGAACAATTACGTGGTGCTTCGTAGCTATTGCTATTGCCGGTTTCTTTTTCTTCGGACGCCTGTGGAAAAAAACGAACGCAATTCCTGGTAAAGCATATCGCTTTCACCTGGCGCACATCCTTCTGCTGGTTTTGGGTGCGGCTTACGCCGCGACGGTTCTGTTCGTGCGCAGGCCAAATCAAGATGACGTCGTGTATATCCACAGAGTTCTAACACAACTGTTGGATCTTAACCAGCCCATCTACCTGCGTCAGACGAGTGTCGACATGGATGCTGCTGCGTTCTCACCAGTTCACCTGGCCACTAGCTATGAGATGCTCATGGGCTTTTTGGGTCACTATTTTGGAATCAATCCCCTGTACTTTTACCAGGTAGTTGGTCATTTGTTTGCAGCATTTTCGGTCCCATTCGTTTTTTATTGGTGCGCCAGAATATTCGGATTGGACCGCTGGCCCGCAGCCATTGGGGCTTTGCTTGGCATGTGTTTTCTGCTTATCGCTGACGAGTCGCCTTTCGGAGCGCTGCTTGGAGCGGGATTTCGGTTTGTCGTCGGCCAGTCGCTGAGCTCAATCAATACTGCCGGCATGCTCGGGTTTGCAACCGTTTCCGGGTACATGTGGCAGGGTAAGCCTATCGTTTGGATTCTGCTTTTGCCGATTGGTCTGGCGCTCAGTTACCGATTCCTCAATCGAGGCAACCCAAGCGATCTGATGTGGCTCACTCTTTTATGCATTGCCGGTGTGGGTCTGAGCAACCCTGCGCTTTACTTAATTCCCGCTGTTATTGGCTGCTCCTGTGTTGCGTTTGTCACACTTGTGCTATTCGAGCGCAGGCCTCGAGAGGATATACTCGCGTCACTGCGCCGTGGCCTTTTGTTGGCAATTCCGCTTGTCTATCCGATCGCAATATTGGGTATGCTGGCGCTTAATATCATTCCAAAACCCATCGACCCCCGTATGTATGGGCCGACTTCCATGCCTTGGCGCGAAGCTGTGGACTATGTCATCGGCGGGCCAGTTGAGTATCTTCGCGACGTCGTCCTCATGATTGTCGTGCCGTTGTTGATTGTTAGAGGGCGCAATGGCTTTTTCATTTTCTTCTATCTATGCGCTGTGTGGCTGCTCTGTTTGAATCCGTTACTCGCATCGATGTGGATGAAAAACATTCTCGCTTATTGTTATTTTCGACTTGTTTACCTTCTGCAACTCCCGCTGTTATGCACTTTGATAGCGGCCGCAGGTCCTCGCCTGTCGCACCCAGGCGGCCCTATCAGAGACCGATTGACAACTGCGCTGGCCGTTTCAGCGATCGTTGCGAGTTTCGCTTACAGCTATCGCGGACTCTCGATCGTGCCGAGAGATCCAGGGCTTGGCATCGGGTGGAAATCGCCAACTGAGTGCCAGCTGCTTCCCGAGAATATCGCTTTTGCCAGAGCCGCCAGGAAATACATTGCACATGCAAAGCTGCTTGCACCAAACTGGACCGCCAGCTGTGAGTTACCGCTTCTTTTACCCGAAATGAAAGTCGTAGCTCCGCGGCTCGTCACCCATTATTTCGCCAATGCCGGGAATCCGGAGGAAGGGATTCTCCGCCGCCAAGCGCAGAGTTTTATCGAAGGCTACGATTCGGGAAACGTCAAACGGCTTGAACTGCTAGAACCGAAATTCCGGCAAGTGATCGAGACCGGTCGCGCAAACGCGGTTGCTGTTCCTGAATCCGAAAGCCAGAGAGTATTGGCGACGCTTCAATCGATCGATCCCAGCTGGCACCGCGCTTTGGAAGCAGGCGGGCTGGTCTTATTACTTCCGTGATACGAACAGATTCATGTACCACTCTGGCGTCTCGCGAACTGACCCGGCCGTAAAGGGGACGAGCCCGCGATTTGTTATCTCTGAAACCAACATGTTTTTGTTCTGTAGAGTGTCCAGCAGCTCAACCCAGTTGACGCCAGCCTGTTTCAATCCGTATGGCCAAAATTCAACGAGCAGCTTTAGATCGGAGTTGTCAGCCAGGACACGACTGGCGCCGCGCAAGGCATGAAGTTCATAGCCTTGGATATCCATTTTGATCAGATCAACACGTTGGCCGGGTTTGAAGTAATCATCCAACGCTATGATATCGATCGGGACGGTATGGCGCGATTCTTCCTCGGTCATATATGTCCGGTGATCGACGTTGAGTTTATCTGAAAGATAGAGTCTGGCCCTTTCGCTAAATTCTCCCACCGCAGCCTGAGACAAGCGCACGCTTGCCAGCTTGCGCGTAGCAGATTGCAAGCGCTTAAAATTTTCGGGCGAAGGCTCGAACGAATGAACAATGCCAGTCGCACCAACGCAACGTGCGAGAAACTGCGAATAGATACCGATGTTCGCACCAGCGTCCACGACGACATCCCCCGCAGACAAGATCCTTTTCAAGAGCTGCCGCTCTGCACGATCAGCATAGGCTTTAAAAGTGCGATAGCACAGGCGGTAGAAGGGAAAGGCGTGTTCGTAAGCCCTATTTCCAATTCCACGAAGGAGCGAGATCGGGGGCATCAGCGTCGCGTCAGCGTTACCGTACAGAAAGCTGCAAAGAAGCTCGGAAAACGGCGACTGAGGGCGAGATCCACGGGGAACAACATGCGATAAAGCAAAGGTGGAACTGGCAGCCTATGCGATATTCCGCCAGTAGCCATGTACGATAAGGCGCTGAAAGGCCGGGTAGAAAAATGCGCTAGGTCAAACTTATCGTTCAAGCGTTGCAGCCATTCGCGGTTTCGGAAAAAAATTAGCCAAGGCAATGCGATATTGGCGGATGCCAATGGCCCCGCCAGATCGCCAAGCTCCGGCTTGGAAATCCGGAAATCGACCGGTTCGTGGTGTAGATACTTGAAAATGACGGTTGATAGGACTGAGAAAAAGGGCTCAGTCGCGATTAGCTTGCCAGCTGATTTCAACTTGCTGGCCGCGCGGTTCAGAAACGCAATTGGGCTTTTCAAGTGATGTAACACATTGGTAACCGTAATAACGTCGAGACTGTTGTCCTTGATTACATCCAACTTGTCGATTTCATGGCAGTCAAATACAAGATCGAGGTAATCCAAGTCGAGCACGTCACTGGTAACAACGTTTGAAAGAAATTGTTTCAGCGGCGAGGTGCCACTTCCGATCTCCAATATCGAGAGCGCCGCCGGATTGGGAAACTCCTTGAACTGGTCACGGTAAAGTTCGCGATACCAGAAAAGAAGATTCTTATTAGCGCCGAGGCGCGCGCGGTTACGCAGTGTTACGGCACGATCTTTCGCCTGTTCGCTCTGCGAAACCGTTGTTGCGTTGCTCATTTGATTGCGCGGATGTACAGCGAGCCGGCAAACTCCGAGATGACCGGAACGGTCTCAAGAAACCGGCCCACGGCGTCCAAGCGATCGACTAAAGGAACTGGTGTTTTGGGGTGGAGGAAATCAAAAGGAACGATCCGAACGTCACGATAGCCTGTTTGTTCGAGCAAGCGCCGGAGCGGCCACCGGAAGAATGCAGTCTCATCCGGTGAGTCGCCGAGTTTCCGCTTCACCCAGGGGACATTCTTTTGTATCGCGATCTGAGGGTTCAGCATGTTTGGCTCTGTAAAGTAAATCGTGCCGCCGGGTTTCAACACCCGGTAAATCTCGCGAATTGCCTCTTCGATTTCGAGATGGTGTAAAACCGAGCTGCCCACAACGGAATCAAACGCAGCATGAGGATAAGTTAGTTCATAGGCGTTCTGGATTTCATAACGAACATTTGGCGCAGAACAATTTGCCTTCGCGATTTCAAGAAGGTCACGTGAGATGTCAATGGCAACAACGTCTGCCCCTGAGCGCGCCAGTTCCCGAGTGAAATAGCCAGTACCGCATCCCAATTCAAGCACGCTCATTCCTGGCCGGAGATGCCTGCTGAGCATCTCCACCCGGCGCGCCCAGCGCAATTTACCAGCTGGACTCTCCCAATTCCAAATCTCGCCCGCCCCGTGCTGGGCCAAGAAGCGGCCGTGTTGAATTTCTTTGGCAATGCGCTCCTGCATTGGAAAGTTTTCAGATGACCGCGAATTTGAAACTCCCATGCGTTTCCCAGGCAGAGAATTTGAGATATCGAACTAGTAGCCGAGTTTTAATTTCAGAAAGCCATGCCAGCACATCTTCAGCATGACAAGCCCGTTTCGAAAAACCTTGGTCATCTTCGTGGAACCGTGAATGCGTTCCTGGTAGTGGACCGGCAAGTCGAGAATTTTAAGGTTCAACTTTGCGGCGCCGAATAACAGTTCATAGTCTCCCCAGCGGTCTTCGGTTCCCCAGCTACCGAGCATTGGTTTAATTCGCTCCCAGTCGCTTCTCCAAAGGACTTTTGTGCCGCATAAAGTGTCTTTCACTCGTTGCCCGAGCAAATAGGTGAAAGCGACGCTGAAAAATTTGTTGCCCAGCATGTTTGCTCCGTTCATCGCCCCCTTTGGCACGGGATAGACCAGGCGCGATCCGTTGACAAATTCCGCTTGTCCTGAAACGATAACATCGATGAAATAAGGCAGCTCCTCGGGAATCGTCGTCAGATCGGCATCAAGGATCATCAAAATATCGCCTCTCGCAGCGTTGAATCCTGTCCAGACGTTTCGCGACTTACAAACTCCCGGCCCGTGCTCGAGACGAATATTCTTTTCCGGATAGAGCGCCTGCACCCGCAACACTTCTTCAGCCGTGCCATCGGTCGATTGATCGTCACAGAAAATTATCTCCACCTGGTCCGCTAAAGACGGAATACGGCGAACGGCATCCTCCACATTTCCTTTCTCATTCTTGCATGGAATAACGACTGATACTGAAAGCCTTTCCCGCAAAACCGGCGGTGGTACCACTCGTGCCACGACCACCTGCGTCATGCAAAGTTTGCTCAGAAACGGCAGACGCGCGCAAAAACGATTTAGAAAACTCGACAGCAACGGCAAATATTTCGGCAAGAGGACGACTCGATGCGTCTCGAGCGCTTCAAAACCGACGAGGTTCAACAGATTTCGGATATCCGTGGTGGAAAGCCAGTTCTGCTCAGTGCGCGGCACCTTCATCCCGGACCACTCCGCGAAGGTGACGAGTGGTTCCCAAAGATGGTTATAAGTTGGCACCAACAAGCGAGTATGCCTCTGGCAAAGCGGCTTTAGGTTGCGCAGTGCTTGAAGCACATCCACCGTGTCGCCAATGTCGTTAAAGAGGATGTAATCGAATTTCTCGTCCGGCTTGAAAGCCTGCTGGAATTCCTCCTTGTCTGGAAAAGCGACCGCGAATTCAAAGGACGGATTTCGTTGCCGCGCGATGGCCACGATCTCACCACAGATGTCGATGCCTTTGCCCTTACTCGGCCTAACGACGGCCAAAAGGTTGCCGATGTCGCAGCGAACTGAGAGAACTTTTTTCTGCGGTTCCACCAAAAAACGGAGAAGCCGGTTTAGCAGCTCATAATAGTATCTATTGCGTTTGATCCATGTCTCGCGCCGAGCAGCAATTTTGGCCAGATGATCTCGCGTGCGCTCGTGTCTTTGCTCAAGCGCGGCTGGCCCCCACCTCTGCGAGTTCGCTTCGTGCTGCTTTAGAACAGCGCCCACTCCGTCGCTATTATTTAATGGCGAATTGATATTCGCCGAACCGGCAGCAGAGTTTGGTACAACGGCTTCTTTCATAGCTGTCGCCGCTCAAGGTTGTACTTGAAGATCGCATAAATCGCCCTAAAGCCGTCCTTCCAACTGATCTTCTTGCCCTCTGCATAAGTGCGTCCGCTGTATGAGATCCCCACTTCGTAAATTCTACAGCCCGAGCGGGCGAGTTTGGCAATAATTTCCGGCTCAACGCCAAACCGATCTTCTTCTATTTGAATCGATTTGATAAGTGGGGCCTTGAAGGCTTTGTACCCTGTTTCCACGTCGGTCAGATTGATATTGGTCAACATGTTGGAGAGCAGCGTCAAAAATTTGTTTCCCACCATGTGCCAAAAGAAAAGAACACGATGTGGCCGCCCACCCATGAAACGGGATCCAAGTACCGCGTCGGCTCTTCCTGACATTAGCGGTTCCAGAAGCACGGGATAATCTGCCGGGCTGTATTCGAGATCTGCGTCCTGCACCACAATAAAATCGCCGGTTGCGGCTGCGAATCCGCTGCGCAAGGCTGCTCCCTTGCCCCGATTCACCGGATGATAAATCACGCGATCAACCACATGGGAAACATTCTCCCTGAGCAGAGTTTGTGTCCCGTCTTGGGAACAATCGTCCACCACAATGATCTCTTTACGCTCAAGCGGTGCGTTGCGAACGGCCTCAACGATCTTCTCGATCGTCTCCCTTTCATTGTAGCAGGGAATTACAATTGAAACTTTCATCTTTCAGCCATTGGGGCAACTTTGAACCACCTCGTAAGGCTAGTAAATCTTCTCGCCTCCAAACCAAAATTCGTTTGCCAAACGAGATTCTAATTCTGGATGCGCTAATAACGAAGCCAGAAAATTTTTCCGCGCTTCAGGGAAGCTCTGCTTCAACGCGGCAAATGTAAGCGCAAAATTTTTGCCCCTGCGAGTCGTGTTCTGCCTTTGCCGGGGTACAAGTCCCGCGCGTGGCTCATTAACGTTTCGAGAACTGGAAACGTTTGCGGGCGCCGGGTTGTCCGGATTTTTTTCGCTCTTTCATACGCGGATCGCGGCGAAGCAGACCCTCAGCTTTGAGTGGTCCTCGCAAATTGGCATCGACTTGCAGAAGCGCGCGCGCAATGGCCAGCTGCGCTGCGCCGGCCTGTCCCATGATGCCACCGCCGCTGGTGTTGATCCACAAATCGTAAGCATTCACGGCCTTGGCGGATTGAAGCGGTTGCAGCACCACGTTTTGTAACGGCACAGTGGGAAAATAATCTTCGAAGCTGCGCCCATTAATGTCGATCTTTCCGCTACCCGGCGTCATGCGAATGCGGGCGACTGACGTTTTGCGGCGGCCTGTGGCGACGAATTCTTCAGTTTGTGGCATAGGATCAGGACTTCTGGAGTTTGACAACCTGCGGCTGCTGCGCGGCGTGCGGATGCGAATCGCCGCGATAAACTTTCAACTTCCGATAGACACTGCGACCGAGCCGGTTGTGAGGAATCATGCCGCGCACCGCCCGCTCGATTAGCAGTTCGGGATGGCGAACGCGGCGCGCCCGGACGTTCTCAGATTTATGGCCACCTACGTAACCTGAAAAACTCATGTAACTCTTCTGTTCTTCTTTCTTCCCGGTAAGTCGCACTTTTTCCGCATTGATGACGATCACAAAATCGCCCGTGTCCACATGCGGTGTAAAAACAGTTTTCTCTTTGCCGCGCAACAGGTTCGCCGCCTTCACGGCCACCTGGCCCAGCACCTGGTCCGCGGCGTCGATGACCCACCACTTGCGCGGGATGTCGCTTGCTTTAGCAGAAAACGTTTTCATTGGGGAAAAGAGCACGGAAATTACGAGCGACGCAACAGCATGTCAACCCATTGACAGGCTGATGAGACGCATGAGTCAGATGGGACAGATGAACCCATCGCAGAAATGCTCGCTGGTCAACTTGCTTTTGCGCGTTTAATTCTCTGGCCATGTCGAATTCGGCTGCCACAAAGACCGCAATCACACCGCGGCGCGACGAAGATTTTCCGGAGTGGTATCAGCAGGTTATCCGCTCGGCGGAACTGGCCGAGCCGTCGGACGTGCGCGGTTGCATGGTGATTCGTCCGTGGGGTTACGGGATTTGGGAAAACATGCAGCGTCAACTCAACGGGATGTTTCGCGCCACCGGACATCGCAACGCTTATTTCCCGCTTTTTATTCCGCTGAGTTATTTCGCCAAGGAAGCGGAACACGTTGAAGGCTTCGCCAAGGAATGCGCGGTCGTCACGCATACCCGACTTGAGGTGGATGAGAATGGAAAAATGAAACCGGCCAGCCCGTTGACAGAACCACTCGTAGTCCGACCGACGTCTGAGACAATTATCGGAGCGAGCTATGCAAAGTGGGTGCAATCGTATCGCGACCTGCCAATTCTGATCAATCAATGGTCGAACGTCGTTCGTTGGGAAATGCGGCCACGATTATTTTTGCGTACGACCGAGTTTCTCTGGCAGGAAGGCCACACCGTTCATGAAACCGAGACTGAAGCGCGCGCGGAAACGAGATTGATCTTGGATTTATACGAAAGATTTGTCGCAGATCATCTTGCGGTTCCGGTTTTCACCGGCGCGAAGTCCGAAAGCGAAAAGTTTCCTGGCGCCGTGGAAACACTGACGCTTGAAGCGATGGTGCAGGACCGAAAGGCGATCCAAGCCGGGACATCGCACTTCCTCGGTCAAAACTTCGCGCGCGCCAGCGGGATTCAATTCCAAAACCGGGAGGGCAAACAGGAATTTGGTTGGACGACAAGCTGGGGAATGTCCACTCGGTTGGTTGGTACTCTTGTCATGATGCACGGTGACGATGACGGATTGGTCCTGCCGCCGCGCATCGCACCGACGCAAATCGTCATCCTGCCGATCGCACCCAAGGAGCAAACGCGCGCGGCAGTCCTTCAGACGTGCGATAAGATTGCAGCGCGCTTGCGCGAGAGTCGCTATGCCGATCTTCCAATCGAAGTGTTAGTCGATCGACGCGACCTCGGCGGCGGCGTTAAGAACTGGGAATGGATCAAGAAAGGCGTGCCGTTGCGCGTCGAGATCGGACCGCGCGATCTTGAAAAAAATTCGGTCGAACTCAGCCGGCGCCATCAAGCGGCGAAAGCGAAGGAATCGATGCCGATTGAAGAATTCGTTGCGCGTGCACCGGAAATTCTCACGTCGATTCAGGATGCTCTATATGCGCGAGCGAAAAAGTTTCGCGACGCGAACACGCGCGTAATCGATTCGAAAAAAGACTTCTATGATTTCTTTACGCCGAAAAATCCTGCAAAACCGGAAATCCACGGCGGTTTCGCTCTCGCGCACTGGAATGGCTCTCGCGAAATCGAAGAACAAATCAAGAACGACCTCAAGGTCACCATACGCGCCATTCCGCTCGATGATTCCTCCGAGCCGGGTCAATGCATTTTCACCGGTGAACCGAGCGCCCGTCGCGTCATTTGGGCCAAATCGTATTGAAGGCCGGGACGCAATGCGACGTACAGAGCTCCAGCTGCATCTCAGTTGACTCCGCGGTCGCCACTCGCTTAATTCCGGCCTGCCGATGGAATTAAAGCTCTACAGTCGCGAATGGTGCTCGTGGTGTATTGATGCAAAGGATTATCTCAGCGAAAAAGGGTATTGCTTCCGAGAGATTGACGTCGGTAAAGATCGCGAAGCGTACGAGGACATGAAAAAACTTTCCGCGCAAACGTACGTGCCTACGTTTGTGGCGGGCGACAAAGTCCTGGCCAATTTCGATACCGATCAGCTCCAAAAATTTTTAAACGAGCACCAGATCAACCCGTAATGCTTTTCGGCATCCTTGTTACACTCGGCGTGGCCGTGCTTAGCGTCGGCCTGCGCAGCTTTCAAAATTCGTATGCGCAAAAGGCGGGCGCGCTCGGTTTTCTCGCCGCCACTTTTCTTGTCGTTTATCTTATTACCGCCAGCTGGGTGTGGGGTCTTGCCGGCGCAATGGCCTGGCTCTTTCTGCCATGGCTGGAAATTCTCACCCGGATTCGTGCCCTCCGGCTTCCAAAGCAGAAACAGCTTCGGCCGAAAAGTCCGCCGTCTGCGGACACTTTCCCAGCGCTCAGTGAGATTACGCGTGAGATCGAGGACGAAGGCTTCGTGCACGTAGGCGACGCTGGATGGGATTGGGAAGATTTTCGGCAATTTTTCCGGTTGTTTTACAGAGAAGAGGATCGAGCCCAAGCGGCGATCTGCCTGAACGAACAACGTGATTTTTCGTTCTATTACCTGCGCATTTCGTCGCGCGCCAGAGACGGTAAGGTTTGGACCACATGGAATTATCCGCTTTCCTATGGCCTGAAACTGACTCCTCTATTCCGCATTAATCGACAGCGGCCGGATCGATCGTTCTGGCAGCTTTACCAGGGTCATCGGGAGTTTCTCCGCAAAAACGGCGTTGATCCCGCTTCGATCGATGCGCTCGATGAAGAGCAAATTGAGAACGAGATGGAGAAGGATCTCCGCGACCAGATCGAGCATAATATTCATAAGGGCGTCCTCAAACAGACCGCGGCAGGGGAGGTCAAATACTCCTGGCGTGGGATGATTTATCTCTGGTGCCAGTTTTTGGTCGATCTGGTGCGGCTGTAGTTTTTCCAGTCATCCCGAGCGGAGCGAGGGACCTCACGGTCGGAGCTTGCGGCACTCGCGCTACGGAGTGTGAATTCAGCAACTTTTGCGAGATTCCTCGCTTGCGCTCGGAATGACAATTTGCGCGGGATGATTCTCGCACAGCGAGACGCCTACAGGAAAGCGCGACCTGTTCATTTGAACTTGCTTCATTGTGCGCGTTGAGCGATCATTCCAACATGCTGACGCAGCGGCAGAGAAGCGTTCTTGATTTTATTCAGCGCGAGCAACGCGAGAAGGGGATCACGCCCAGCACACGCGAAATCCAAAATCATTTTGGGTTCGCCAGCCAGACATCGGTGATGCAATACATTGCTGCGCTGGAGCGAAAGGGGTTTCTTGATCGCCACGCGCGCAAAGCCCGCGCGTTGATTACTCCGGCTATGAAAGTCAGAATCACCGACATTCCAATCTACGGGCAGATCCCGGCCGGCATGTCGGCGTTGACTGAGCAGACGATCGAAGGCCACGTGTCGCTCGATATGCGTTCGGCCAATGTGTTGAAGAATCGCGGCACATTTGCCTTGCGCGTCCGCGGCGACTCAATGATCGGTGCGCACATTTTGGATGGCGATATCGTGATTTTGGAAGACGCCAAAGAAGTGCACAACGGCGATATCGTTGCGGCGCTGATCGACGGCGAAACGTCATTGAAGCGTTACGTGGTCGAGCACGGGCGGCCGTATCTCAAAGCAGAAAACCCGCGCTACCCGGATCTCGTCCCCGCGCGCGAGCTCAAGATTCAGGGCGTGATGGTATCGCTGATTCGGAAACAAGAGCGGCGAAGACGGCACTGAGATAGAGGATCCTGCTCCATCCGCCGCCATCAACTGTTCACTTGAACATATAATAAAGTATGCCATTTTTGTCTCAATGGCTGCAAGCGCCAAGATTATCGATCTTCGGAAACTGCTGGCGGAGCGTTTTCCGCATCCCGCCGTCACGACGGCAACGCGTTTATTCACTGGTTTACCTTTTCTTGATCAACCAACTGGTGGCGGATTGCCGCGAGGCGCGATCACCGAATTAATCAGCCCACGAACGAGCGCGGGAAGCGCATCGCTGATTCAAGCCCTCATCCATGGCGCATATCGCGATAATTATTTCGTAGCACTGATTGATGGGCGCGATTCGTTCGATCCCTGTGGGTTGGATAATTTCTCACTGCGACACCTGTTTTGGGTCCGTTGTAGCAAAGCATCTGAAGCCATCAAAGCGGTTGATCTGCTTTTGCGCGACGGCAATTTCCCGCTGGTGATTATCGATCTGGTGCTGAACTCGCCGGAAGACTTGCGCAAAATTTCGCAAACGAACTGGTATCGCTTGCAACGGTTGGTCGAGGTAGTCCCTACGGTATGTCTGGTCCTCACCCGATATGAAATGGTTGGCAGCGCACAACTTAAACTTGTTCACGAAAATTCTTGGGACCTGGAAACTTTGGAAAAGCAGGATGCGATTTCCCAGCTGCGAATTGTTGTGAAACGATCGCATGCCAAGTCAGTGGTCAATTAAACTAATGTTCGCCACGATTTATTTGCCGAATTTCTATTTGCAGGCTGCCACCCGGCATCAACCAGAACTTCGCGAGAAGCCCATGGCTTTGATCGAAGAACAGGAAAGGAAACCGGTCGTCATTCAACTGAACGAGGCCGCAGAAAAAGCCGGAATTCGAAAAGGAATGACTCCCAGTCAGGCTCTGGCGCGATCGTTGCTGGTGGTAATTAAAGTTCGTGCCCGCGCGCAGGAAAAATCGATCCAGGAAATCTTACTTCACTACGCGTTTACTCTCAGTCCCTTTGTCGAAAGCACTGCGCCCGGTCTTTGCACCATTCAATTTACCGACTACCGCGATTTGAAACCAAAACTTGCACAAGTTATTGAGCAATTAGCCGAATGCGAGATCCGCGCTCAAGCCGCGATTGCTCCCACGCCAGATACCAGTTTTCTCGCAGCACATCTGGCCCGGCCAGTTTTGCAGATCGAGAATGCAAAAGAATTTCTTGCTCCTCTAGCGATAGAAACTCTCGCAACATCTTCCCCAGGGTTTTGAAGGACATTGCGTGCAATGTCCTTACCGCGCGGCGCACCGGTCCCGGATCAGCGGTTCTTCTTTTTTTTCCCGATTCCCTCTGTCTGCTTTACGACGAATGATTTCACGCGGGCATATTCCTTCTGCACCCCCTTGGCGAAATCGCGTGGTCCGTACTCGAACAGCACAACAAAGCAAAAAGTGAAAAGGATGAAGAGGCCGAACCAGAAAAGCCCGCGCAGCAGCGCCATGTAAAAGAGTAGCCGCTGCGGATGAGGCGATCAATAGCCGTACAACACCTTGAACCGGATGGCGAAGCTGCCAAGCTATTTGGCCATGCGCGTGCCGTTGCTTGATCTTGGCGAACAATACCGTGCCCTAAATGAGCCGATTCGCGAAGCGATTGATGGGGTCCTGGCGAGCCATCGTTTCATTCTCGGACCAAAAGTACAGGCGTTCGAAAAGGCAATCTCCGCGTATTGCAACGTGCCGCATGCTGTAGGTGTTTCATCTGGAACAGATGCGTGGCTGGCGATCCTAATGGCGCTTGGAATTGGGCCAGGCGACGCAGTCATCACCACGCCTTACACGTTTTTTGCCACAGCCGGATGCATCGCTCGCGTCGGCGCGAGACCACTTTTCGCCGACATCGATCTTGAAACGTATAATATTCGTCCGTCAGCGATCCAAGAATACGTCGAGAAGAATTGCCAGGCTGATTCAGGTGGCGCATGGAGAACAAATCGTGGAGAGAAAATTCGCGCCATCGTTCCAGTTCATTTGTTCGGTTTATGCTGCGACATGGACGCGCTCTATGAAATTTCGCAACACTTCCAGCTCGATCTGATCGAAGATGCAGCGCAGGCGATTGGCGCGGAGTTTCCGTTCAGAGAAAGCGCCGCCAAAGTCGGAACGATGGGCGAAGTTGGTTTCTTTAGTTTTTATCCTTCAAAGAATCTCGGCGCCGCTGGTGACGCAGGGATGATCGTCTGCCGGGATGAGGCGCTCGCGAAAAAGTTACGAGCTTTTAGAGAACACGGCATGGAGCCGCGCTATTTTCACCATGTCATTGGAGGCAATTTTCGCTTGGACGAGATCCAGGCTGCAATTCTGGGCGTTAAGCTTCCATTTTTGGAAAAGTGGGCGGCTGCGCGGCGAGCAGCGGCGGATTTTTATAACGCAGAATTTGCCCGCGCGGGATTGACGGAAAAAATCACTCAACCCGCAGAGCCCTATCGCGATCGCGGCCTAACGAATCATCATGTGTTTCACCAATTCGTTATCCGCGCGCCAATGCGCGATGCGTTGCGTGAGCATCTGGGCAAACGCGAAATTGAGACGGCGATCTACTATCCGCTCGGGCTTCATGAGCAAAAATGTTTTGCGTAT
>Ga0193735_1000181_pt1 | contig 20319 bp, 13 predicted proteins | sample U1m2metaG_FD_145080 | JGI IMG/M metagenome (GOLD analysis project Ga0193735, IMG submission 145080) | Soil microbial communities from a riparian zone of the East river system, Colorado, United States - U1m2 | ecosystem: Environmental > Terrestrial > Soil > Riparian zone | place: USA: East River... | reverse complement strand
CGGGAACTTCCTCTACGCGATCAATGTTTACCCCGCGGAAAACTCGTTCAACCTGTGCCCGGCTGATGTCTGCCAAACCACCGACGGCCAGGAGCTCTCGCGGAGCGCCTGCGCCGTCGATGCGCCCCGCAATGGAATGCGCGTCGAACAATTCAGCCCACCGCCGGAAATTGTGCGCGAGGCGGAGCTGATCGCGAGGCACGTAGAGCTCGACGTGGGGGGAATCGAGTATCTCGTCGATGATCGCGACGGCGAGCACTACTTCTACGACATCAACGCCCTTTCCAATTTTGTCGCCGATCCTCGGAATGTCGTTGGCTTCGATCCGTTTGAGCGGCTCGTCGACTACCTGGTATCGAGAACCAGAATCCTCGCTCCGGCCGGGTTCGGACAGTGAGGTACGGTTACTGGCTACCGGTCTTCGGGGGGTGGCTGCGCAACGTCCCGGACGAAGGCATGAGCGCGACGTGGGATTACGTGAAGAAGCTCGCGCAGCGAAGCGAGCAGATCGGCTACGACATCACGCTCATCGCCGAGCTGTTCATGAACGACATCAAGGGGATCGATGCCGATTCTCTGGAGGCGTGGTCGACCGCGGCGGCGCTGGCTGCTGTCACTGAGAAACTGGAGTTGATGGTCGCCGTGCGGCCGACATTCCACGAGCCGGCGATCTTTGCCAAGCAGGCGGCGAACGTCGATCACATCTCGGGCGGACGGCTGTCGTTGAACGTCGTTTCGTCGTGGTGGAAGGATGAAGCGAGGCGCTATGGGATTCATTTCGAGGAGCACGACGACCGCTACGCCCGCACCGACGAGTGGCTCCGGATTGTAGACGGAGCGTGGAAAGAACGGCGCTTCAGCCACACGGGAAATCACTACAAGGTCGAGGAGACGATCCTCGAGCCGAAGCCCACGCGGCGTCCTCGCCCGACGATTTACGCGGGCGGCGAGAGCCCCGCGGCGAAGGAGCTGATTTCGCGCGCATGTGATGCGTACGTGATGCACGGAGACCCGCCGGAGAGGATCGCTCCGAAGGTTGCCGACATGCGCTCGCGGCGCGACAAGCTGGGACTCGGTCCGATGCAATACGGCGTAGCGGCCTACGCGATCGTGCGTGACACCGAAGCCGAGGCGCAGAACGAGCTCAAGCGGATCACCAACGTCCAGCCCGGCTCACCGGGATACGAGAATTACCAGGACTGGGTCTCGCACACCGCGCTCGAGCAGCAGGTGAGTCTGGAGGACTACTCGGTGTCGAACCGAGGCCTCAGAGCCGGGCTGGTCGGGACTGCGGAGCAGGTGGCTGACCGCATCCGGGAGCTCGAAGCGGTGGGAGTCGATTTGCTGCTGTTGCAATTCAGTCCACAGCTGGAGGAGATGGACCGGTTTTCGGAGAGTGTAATGCCGCTGGTGGGTGCTTCCGCAGTGGCTACCTAAACGATCAGCTTCGCCAGCCTCTCCCTGATCGTTCGGTAGCACTCGCACGACGCTTTCTCGAGCCCCGCGCGATCGATTACCGTGATGTTGCCGCGCCCGTGGGCGATGAAACCCGATTTCTCCAGAATCCCCATCGCCACGGTCACCCCCGGGCGTCTCACTCCGAGCATCTCCGCCAGGAATTCCTGGGTGAGGTCGAACCGGTCGCGGCCGACGCGGTCGTGCGACATGAGGAGCCAGCGCGCGCACCGCTGTTCGATGACGTGCAGGCGGTTGCACGCCGCCGACTGCGACACTGTCTCGAACACCAACTGGTTGTAGCGGTGGAGGAGCCGATCGAGCCCCGGGAGTGTCATGATCTCGCGGAAGTCTTCGACCGCAACCCGCCGGGTATGGCCGGTGATCTGCCCGATCGCCGTGAGTCTCGAAGAGGAAAGCTGGTTGAAGATGGCCATCCCGACGAACCCATCGTTGCCAACGGTCATGGCTTCGACCTTGTCACCGTCATCGAGCTCGGTGACGAGGGAAATGACACAGTCCTCAGGGAAGTGAATGAAGCGAATCGGCTGCTCCCGTTTCCATACGATCTCCTTGCTTTCGACCGTCATCATCTCCGTTCGTTCCAGGACGGCAGCGAGCTCGGCCGGGGGCAGCAGTCGGAGGATTCTGTTCCTGATGTTGCCCTCGTCGCGGCGGGTCTGTGGCGCCTCATCGCCGCTGGCGCGAGTTGAGGGGTAGGTCGGAGCTGCGGACATTACGGGCCGGTGTAAGCGTCGCCAGGTCGAACGCGTGGCAATATTCTGTAGCCGCGAGCCTGGTTTACGTCCCCGCGCGGCGTGAAGTATGGCCGGATGTTTAGCAAATAGCCACGGGGGGTCGCCGTGTTATCTTCGAGGGGTAGAAACAGTCATTTAGGACGGCCTGCCATCTATAGAAGCAGCAGGAAAGAGTGCCCCACCGGAAGACATGACGATACCTGCTGATCCCCAAGCCAACGAGCGAAAATTCCGCTTCAAGGACGAGTGGCTGGTTGCCTTGGTAGGGACCATGCCCGGAGTTACCCCGGAACTGATCAAGCGGTGGCGTTTTCAGCAGAAGCCCTACGTCGCCCAGGCCCTGATCGACGGCGATGTCCTCTCCTTCCACGAAATCGCCGAGTTGGTGAAGGAAGCATTCAGAATCGACTTCGTCGATCTCAACCCCGCCGAGATCGACAAGAATGCGATGCAGATTCTCCCTGAAAAGCTTTGCCGGGAACACAATGTCCTGCCCGTAAAGGTCGACAGCCGTATGGTTTGGCTCGCCATGGCCAACCCGCTCGACCAGGAAGCAATCCAGCGCGTCAGCTGGGCGACGAGCCGGGAGGTGACCCCGCTGTTCTGCCCCCCGGGCCTGCTCGACAAGATGGTTTCCGAGACACTTCGACCCGACGCGATGATCTATGGCCTCATCGAGAAGCTCGACCAGGCCGTCGGCGTAGAACAGATCAAGGAGGAAGAGCAGAACGAGGCCGCGCTTTTACGCGTGCACGCGCCGGTCATCAAGCTGGTGGACGCGATCATCGCCAACGCGATCAAGCTGCGCGCCTCCGACATCCACATTGAGCACGACGAGGCAAACACGCTCGTACGGTTCCGCATCGACGGCCTCCTCAAGAACATCATGGTGCTCCCTCGGTTCATCGGGGTCGGGCCGGTGGTGTCGCGCATCAAGATCATGTCGGACCTGGACGTCGCCGAACGGTTCCGTCCCCAGGATGGTCGAGCCAAGGTGCGGGTTGGCGGCGACGAAGTCGCGCTCCGCGTCTCGATTCTCCCCACGCGCGTCGGCGAAAAAGTCGTGATGCGTCTGCTCAACGAGAAATCGGTGCAGGTCTCGATGCTGACGCTGGGTTTCATGCCGGAGGTGCTCGAGAGATTCCAGGCGCTTCTCATGCGCGAGCAGGGGATTCTTCTCGTCACCGGTCCGACGGGATCCGGAAAAACGACGACACTCTACGCCGCGCTCAACACGCGTCGCGGCGAGTCGGTCAACATCGTGACGGTCGAAGACCCGGTCGAGTACCGCTTGAGCGGCGTCAATCAGGTGCAGGTGAACGAGAAGCAGGGCCTGACGTTCGCCGGGGTGCTGAGATCAGTGCTGCGCCAGGACCCGGACGTCCTTCTCGTCGGAGAAATCCGCGATCAGGAAACGGCGACAATCGCGTTTCAGGCGGCGATGACCGGACACCTCGTGCTCTCGACACTCCACACGAACGACGCCATTGGCGCCATTCCGCGTCTTCAGAACATCGGCGTCGAGCCATTCCGCGTCGCAGCCGGACTTATTGGCGTGACCGCTCAGCGCCTCGTACGACGGGTTTGCCCCCACTGTCGATTTGAAGCTCCGATCGAGGAGCTGCACCCGATGGTTCGCGCGGCGCAGCAGCGCGTGTTCGGAAAGGCCCGGCACGTCAAAGCGACTGGCTGCGCGGAATGCGGGTTCACGGGCTTCACTGGCCGGTTGCCGCTGATCGAATTCCTGGAGATCACGCCCGAGGTCCGCGGCATGATCACGATGGGAAAAATGGCCGACGAGATCCGGGCGCACGCGTTGCGCACCAATGCATTGCACACCTTCGACAATGACGCCCTCTGGCACATCGCCGAGGGCGACACGACGGCGGAGGAAGTAATTCCTTACACGGACTTCGAGCGGCGCAAGACGCCGCGCGGGAATACGCCGCGTGTCAATGCTGAGTACGTCCCCGAACTCGACGCCGACGGCGTGGCAAAGCCGTCCCGCATCCTGCTCGCCATCGGCGACAAGGCGGAGCGCGTGAGATTCAACGATATCCTGGTGGAAGCCCGATTCTCGGTCCAGATCGCCAACGATGGCGCCGCCGCGCTCGGCATCCTCGCCCAGGACCCGCCCGACGCGCTGGTGGTGGGATTGAGGCTGCCGATCCTCGATGGGCGCCAGGTCGTTCACGCCGCTCGAACCGTGGTTGGACTGGTGGACATCCCGATCATAATTATTGCGCCGGCGGGCACGGAGCAGGAGACGAGCGATCTGCTCTCGCAGGGTGTGGACGACGTCCTTCACGAGCCGATCGACCCGGGAAAATTCCGCTCGCGTGTGACAGCAGTGATGAGGGGCCGAGGCTTGTGGGCGGAGACGGAAGAAGTAATGCGTCCGCTGATCCCGCAGGACGAGGCCGAGCGGCTGATCGAATTCCGCCTGAGCGCGGCGGTCGACTCCGACCCCGAGGAGCGCTTCGACAAGATCAGCCGCATGGCGCAGCGCGTGTTCAAAGTGCCCTTCGCCGGAATCTCGTTCGTCCAGGACGAGCGCCAGTGGTTCAAGTCGAAAGTCGGGCTGCCAATCCCGGACAGCGCGCGCGATCTGTCGTTCTGCGGCCATGCGATCACTTCCGACCAGGTGCTGGTGGTCGAGGATGCTGCCCTGGATCCTCGCTTCGCCCAGAACCCGATCGTGCTCGAGGATCCGCACATCCGTTTCTATGCGGGTCAGCCCGTGAAGGGCCCCGGCGGCCACAACGTGGGGACGCTCTGCATCATGGACAAGGTGCCACGCGAGTTCAGCGACGAGGACCTGTCGACGCTGACGGACCTGGGTGAGATGGTCGAGAAGGAGTTCAAGGCGGAGCCGAAGAAAGGCAAGAAGACGGTGGTGGCGCCACCGGACTGAGGTTGCGCGACTTAACCATCGCGACGCGATCTGCCAACCACAAAACCGAAGCAGGGAGCTGAAAGCTTTGCAGCTAGATCGCTGGGAGCTTTTCTGTTGGCGTTTTGGAACTGCGGAATCAGGTTGGTACGGAGCCCTTTGTGGATGCCCGGCCGCCGCGCGCAAAACCTTGCGCCGAGCACCAAGCAAAGGTATCGTTAGCAGAGCTAACGATCTCCCGCGAGGCCTCTCATGGCGACTGACGGCAAGGTGTCCCTCTCCAGAATCAAGCAGATCGCGCTGCCGGTGCGCGAGATCACCGAAGCGACGCGCTTTTACCGCGACACACTCGGATTGCGGCATCTGTTCGATGCGCCCCCAGCCCTTTCATTCTTTGATTGCGGTGGAGTGCAATTGATGCTTGCCGGACCCGACGCACAGGGCAAGGACGGCGAACAGCAGCACGCGGTGCTTTTCTACGACGTCAGCGACATCAAAGACGTTCACGGGAAAATCAAATCCGCCGGCGCAAAAAGCCTCCATGAGCCCCACGTCATCGCCCGTATGAACGGGCGCGAGATCTGGATCTCGTCGTTCAGCGATGGACAGGGCAACGTCGTCAGCTTGATGAGTGACGTCGCGGAAGCCTGAGGCACCGGGCGAAGCGGTCGCTGACAGACTTCACTCAGCAGCGATTCATCTCCTCCGCCAGCTTCGCAAGGAGGATGATGCCAGCGGGCTCTCGGCTCCGCGACTCTCAGCACTCTCCGTAGTGGTCTTTGGCGGACCAATCACGCTTGGCCAACTCGCGGCGGCGGAGCAGGTCAAGCCGCCAACGATGACGCGAATCGTGACGGGACTGGAAAAAGACGGACTCGTCCAACGCGTTGGCGATATCCGCGACCGGCGGCTGACACGGATTCACGCAACCGCGAGAGGACAGAAAGTTCTCGCAGCAGGACGTGCTCGGCGCATCGAAAAGCTGGCGGGCGCTGTTCGACGTCTCGACGGCGCTGAGCTGGCGGAGCTAACCCGAGGAGTCCAGCTTTTGGAAGAGATCGTCGGATCGTTGCGCCATAGAGTGGACAGTGATCCCGCGACCGAAAGCATCCACGTGGCACGACGACACCGGAGCAGCTAATGACTCGGCCCAAATCGGATCTGGAAGCACTTCGTGTCGACCTCCACGCGGCCTATGACGGCGATCCCTGGCACGGCCCATCGATCACCGCGGTGCTCGACGGAATCAACGCTGAAGCGGCGGCCCAGCGGCCAATCCCCGGCGCGCACAACATCTGGGAGTTGGTGCTGCACATGACAGCGTGGACGCGTGAAGTCGCGTCGCGGGTCCGCGGCGCGGACGCAAAGAATCCCCCTGAAGACTGGCCGGCCCCGAAGTTCGGCGGAGGAGAGGCGGCGTGGAAGGCGGCCAGGGACGATTTGGCCGCCGCACAGAAGGAGCTCGAGCAAGCCGTCGCTGCGCTCAAGCCAGACGATCTCCTGCGCTGGGTCGGCGATCAGCGCGATCCATCCCTCGGCACGGGCGTGCCCGTCGGAACCGTGGTTCGTGGACTGATGCAGCACCACGCCTACCACCAGGGCCAGATCTCCCTACTCAAGCGCGCCGTGACGAGTGGGCCACAGAGGCGCAAGGCTTAACGAACTGCCAGTCGCTCAGATCGTTTTACGACTTGTAGCCGAAACATTTACGACGTCGGTGGAGCAGAGCCGCAACCTTCCAGGCAACTCGGACGTAATTCTTAGAGCGATCCTACTCGACTGAAACCGGTTGGCGCCGACGAGTGTCCAATCGTCACTATCGCAGCGATGCCGGTGCGCAGTCATGACCATCTTCCCCCCTCCATGAGAAAGTCAGCCCCGAGATTCTTAGCCATAATCGCGACGTTTGCCATTGCTGCTTCGGCGTCGGCACAGCAAGCAGTGACGACACCGCCCGAAGCTGGAGTCGCTCCCAACTGGGATGTGCTGATGCGCCCCCGCATCCACACTCCAACCAGGACCGGCGCGGCGATCACTCCGGCAGATCTGGCCACGCGTCTCTACATCTTTGCCGACGATTCCATGCAGGGGCGGCTGCTCGCCACGCCCGGCAACGTGAAGGGCGTCGAGTACATAGCCAACGAGCTCAAGAGCATGGGCCTCACGCCGATGGGTGACAACGGCACCTACTTCCAGTCGGTCAATGTGGTCGATCGAGCGTTCGATGAGTCGACGCGACTCTCCGCCGGCTCGGCTTCGTTCACACCGTGGACGGATTTCATCGTGCGGGATCAGGGAGCGGGCGCGCGCAGTCTGGATGGCGCCCAAGTGATCTATGGTGGAACGTGGGGCGACTCCGCATCGCTGATCGATGCCGCAGCCGCAGCCGGGAAGCTGGTGGTCTTGAGCGTGAGTCAGCGCGGAACGACGCAGGGAATTCCCGGCTCGGTGGCGCGCGCAGCAGCGACGAGCCGGTTTCCGCAGGCGGCGGGAATTGCCGCGGCTGGATTGGACCTGCTGCCGGTCCAGATGCAGCAGATTCTCCGTCAGCCGTCCCAACTCCTCAAGAGAGAGGGGACCGCGCCCCCTGTACCGAGCTTCATGTATATCACCAAGCGCGCGGCGTCCGCGCTGTTTGGCGCCAACGTTGACAGCGTCAAGGCTGGTGCGGTGGGCGTGACTGTCACCGCGACGCCGCGCATCAAGGAGACGCCGGTCGAATTCCCCGCGCGCAACGTCGTCGCCATGATTCCCGGGAGCAATCCCAGGCTTCGGAATGAATTCGTCGCGATCGGTGCGCACAACGACCATGTCGGCTGGAGTACGCGGCCGGTTGCGCACGACTCGATCTACGTCGTCAATCATCTCTTCAGGACCGGCGGTGCCGACGATCCGCCGGCGCGGCTGGATTCGACGAGGCAAGCGCAGGTGAATTCACTGCTCGCGGATCTCCGCCGCCGCTCGAACGGCGCGTCGGCGCGGCCAGATTCGATCTACAACGGCGCTGACGACGATGGCTCAGGTAGCGTCAGCGCGCTCGAGATCGCGCAGTACTTCGCCGCCCAGAAGGTGAAGCCGAAGAGATCGCTGCTCTTCGTGTGGCACGTCGGGGAGGAGGCAGGATTGTACGGCTCCGAGTGGTACACCGATCATCCCACCGTTCCCCGCGATTCGATCGTCGCGCAGCTCAACATGGACATGATTGGACGTGGTGCCCTTGCCGACAACACCGGAATCACCAAGGAGGGTGTGAGGTACCACGGCAATCCCGACTATGTGCAGCTCGTCGGCTCGCGCCGACTGTCCACCGAGCTTGGTGATCTGGCCGAATCGGTGAACCGGGCCGAGAAGCACCCGATGTCATTCGACTATGCGATGGATGCGAACGGCCATCAATCCAACATCTATTGCCGCAGCGATCACTACGAGTACGCGCGCTACGGCATTCCAATCATCTTCTTCACGACCGGCGGCCACGCCGATTATCACCAGGTTACCGACGAGCCGCAGTACATCGATTACGACCGCATGGCGAGGGTGTCGCAATACATCGCCGATCTCGCTACGCGTCTTGCAAACCTCGACCACCGGCCGGTTGTGGACAAGCAGAAGCCCGATCCGAACGGACAGTGCGTGCAGTAGATCCACCCTTCATGCTCGTGCTCTCGCAGACGCGAGCGTGAAAATAGCGAAGCCGGCAGCCTTATCCCGGCCCAGCCGAGTAAACCCGGTGTTGGCAGATCATCGCCAGCACCGGGTTTTTGTCTTATTTATGGAAAATCCCAACCCGGCTTCCCCATGACCACCCCCGGAAAACCCATACCCGAGCTCGCCGGCATCGCGACCTACGAACAGGCTGCCCGCATCGGCTACTCGGTCGAAGAAAACGTCGAGCGACTGCTGCGTCTCCACTGGACGGAGCGAAGGCTGATGGATGCGATGCTCGCCCACCTTCCGTCGATGCCGGTCTGGGAAGCGAAATGCGCGCTTGCCCTTCACCAGTGGTATTGCGCCGAGCATGCCGACTGGTTGCGACGTCGCGTCACCGAGATGCGGCACCCGACGCCGCCGCTCGATCGGGCGCCAAGCGAGGAGCTCGACGCATTTCTCGCGGAGCTCCTCCACGCCGAGAATCCGGAGGAACTCGTAACGGGCATTTACGGGGTCGCACTTCCGGCCCTGCGAGATGCCTACTACACCCACATCCACCACACCAATCCGCTCGTCGACCAACCCACTCGACGATTCATGCGCTTCGCTCTGCTCGAGGTCACCGAAGCGATAGCGTGGGGCGATCGAGCGCTCGCCGTGCTGGATCAGGACAGAGACGCTGCCGCTGTTGCTAGAGCGTGGAAGGAACACCTAGAGCTCTATCTCGATGCCGCTCGCGGAATTGCGGGTGATTCGCGGATTTCAATGGAGGAAGGAGATGCCCGGCGCGGAGTGCAGATAAGATCCATGGAGCCGCCTGTGCCGCCGCCCGCAGAACGACCGTTCGTCCCCGATTTCGAGCCAAAGCGCGACAAGCGCTTCCACGGCCTCTACAATTTCGAGTTCCCGCCGCACGTGGTCTACAGCGCCGAGGACGTGCCGGCCGACGAGCGGAATCTGGCGCTCCTCTGCAAGCGAACGCTGGAGATGGATGTACCGGAGATGATGGCGTCCTTTCTGTTCGAGCGGAAAGACCAGCCGTGGGAATTCTACCTCGATTACTCGCGACAGCTGTGGGACGAGGCTCGCCACGCCATGCTGGGCACGGTCGCCTTCGAGGCGCGCGATGTCGACTGGACCGCGATCCCACTCAATGTGGGCTTTTCGCTGCGGCTCAACCTCCACGCGACCGCGCAGGAGCGGCAGATCATTCTCTACGCGATCGAGCAATCCCTCATGTCGGGCGATACGGGAAAGAGATTCGAGTACGAGACGGCGGTAGCGGCGGGCGACGAGTTATCAGCCCATTTTCACGACTACGACTGGGCGGACGAGGTGTTGCATGCCCACATCGGGCGTCGGGCGCTAAAGCGGGAAGGAATCTCGCGCGACGACGCGATCAGACGCGGTCAGGAGATACACGAGCGAACCTGGGCCGCACTCGAGCCGTACAAGTCGCGCGAGCCGCAGGTCAACTGGTGGCCCGATTTCGTCCGGCTGGTTCTGGGGAAGGAGAGCGCGGTGGCAGATCGCGATCTTGCAGCTCCAAAGATCGTGGGGGAATAGCTCCTCATCCGGTTGGCCTGACTTTCGCCTATTGATGGGGACACAACGTTGCGTCCGCTACATGACACTCAAGCCAATGATTTCACTACTTACGACTCTTCAGTCCGTCCTCGCACGATCAACTTTGGTCGCGCTGTTTTCGGGCGTTGTGCTCTCGCTCGGCTGTACGCGTGGGGAGTCCGCGAGCGCGGGCAAGAATGAGAATCCACAAACCTGGGCGCCTGAAAAACTCACCTCGGTTCAGGGCGTCCCCGCCACCGAAATCGAAGCGCTGATACAGAGAAAGCTGAATGGGCCGAAGCTGGACCGGATCGATGACGACCAGTGGGGACACACGAAGCGCCTCTACAAGCTCTACGGAAGCAATCCTCTCTGGCTCACAAGTGACGGGCTTCACGAGACGCGCACGAAAGCAATTACCAACGCAATTCTGGCCGCTAACACCGATGGCATGCGGCTCGACGACTATCCGATCGGCGCATTGGCGCAGGCGATCGGCACGCTCAAGCAGACGAAAGCTCCCACCGCCGATCAGCTCGCAACCGCGGACGTGCTGCTCACTGCGTCATACACGGCCCTTGGCGAGGATCTCCTCACTGGTCAGGTAGATCCGCGGACCGTGGCGCAGGCGTGGCACGTCAACCCTGAGGAAGAAAATATCGACAGCGCGCTAGTGAGAAACCTGCGTTACGAGCGCCTCGACAAAGCGCTGGCCACGATGCGTCCGACCGACGACGACTATGCCGGGCTCAGCAAGCAGCTTCAGGTATATCGCGGCATCGTTGCGAAGGGCGGATGGCAGAACGTGCCGGAGTCGAAGAATGTGAAGCCGGGAGAGCCCGCGAATCCAGCCGTGTTGACCGCGGTTCGCAATAGGTTGGCGGCCGAGGGAATAGTGCCGGCCGCCGGCGCAAGTCAGGCAACCGCGAGCTCAACGCCTGACGCCGCGAAGTCGTCACCGGCCAATACCTACGATCGGGAGCTCGCCAACGCCGTCGCGATCTTTCAGGCGCGACACGGTATCAACGTCGACAGCGCGCTGGGCAAGGAAACAATCGAGTCCATGAACGTTCCGGCGAGCTACCGGCTCGCCGAGATCGCGGCGAACATGGAGCGGTTCCGCTGGCTGCCGAGGAGTTTTGGGTCGCGGTACATCTTCGTCAACGTGTCGGCGTTCAAGCTCGAAGCCTACGATAGCGGGCAGAAGGCACTCGAGATGAAAGTGATCGTTGGCCAGGAGTACCAGGACAAGGCGACGCCGGTCTTCGCGGACTCGATGGAAACCGTGGTGTTTCGCCCCTACTGGAACGTGACGCCCGACATCGCGGCGAAGGAAATCTTCCCCAAGGGTGAGGCGTACATGGCGCGCGAGAACATGGAGACGTACCGCGAGAACGGCCAGCTCCGTGTGCGTCAGCGCCCCGGTCCCAAGAACGCCCTTGGCTTCGTGAAGTTCCTTTTCCCGAACGACTTCAACATCTACCTGCACGACACGCCCAACCACGAGCTGTTCAAGGAAGACGTGCGCGCCTTCAGTCACGGCTGCATCCGGGTCGAAAAGCCGGCCGAGCTGGCGCAATGGGTACTGGGATGGCCGGCGGACAAGGTTCAGCAGGAAATGGACAACCCGCCCGACAACAAATCAGTGAAGGTGCCGACAAAGATTCCGGTCTACATCACCTACTTCACCACCTACATCGATAACGGCCAGCTCTACTTCGGAAACGATCTCTACAACCGGGATGACAAGCTCGTGCCGATCTTCATGTCGGGTGCGATGCCGAGCAAGGAAATCATCGACGCGATTCAGGCATTGAGAAGGATTGCCGCCACGTGAGATCTACTTTCCGATCCGCTTTCCCGTCTGCGCGTCGAAGATGTGCAGGCCTTCCGGTCTAACCCGGACGGATACTTTCTCGCCCGGTACAATCCGCGGCTGAACCGGCGCCACCGCAACGACTCTCCCGCCGCTCGGCACGGTCAGGTACACGATCTGCTCGTTCCCCATCGGCTCGACAACGCCGACTTCTGCGCTGAGTGAGCCTTCTCCGACGGCCGTCTCGCCAACGACCTCCAAATGCTGTGGCCGAACGCCAAGGAAAACCCTTTCACTCGTCGCAGGCTCGCAGGGGACCCTGATCGTTAGATCGGCGCCGCGGAAAGTGCACATGCCGCCCGCACCCGTGCGGGTGAGCGCGCCGTCGAAGAAATTCATCGATGGACTGCCGATGAACCCGGCGACGAATTTGTTCCCGGGATGCTCGTAGAGCTCCATTGGCGTCGCGACTTGCTGGAGTACACCTTCCTTCAGGATCGCGATGCGGTCGCCGAGGGTGAGCGCCTCCGATTGGTCGTGTGTGACATAGACCATCGTGGCGCCCAGCTTTCGGTGCAGGCGCGCCAGCTCGACCCGCGTCTCAACGCGGAGCTGCGCGTCGAGATTGGACAGTGGCTCATCGAATAAAAAAGCCAGCGGCTCGCGCGCGATCGCGCGTCCAAGCGCCACCCGCTGTCGTTGCCCGCCCGAGAGCTGGGCGGGCTTTCTGTCGAGCAGCGCGTCCAGTCCCAGCGACGCAGCAACGGCGTCCACACGTCGGTTGATCACATCGCGCGGCTGTTTGCGCATCATCAGACCGAAGCCGAGGTTCTCGCGAACGGTCATGTGCGGGTAGAGCGCGTAGTTCTGGAAGACCATCGCGATGTCGCGCTGCTGCGGTGGCAGCTCGGTGACATCGCGCTCGCCTATCCGGATGGCGCCGGCGGTTACCTGCTCGAGGCCGGCCATCATCCGCAGTACGGTCGATTTCCCGCTGCCCGACGGGCCAACCAGGACGAGCAGCTCGCCGTCGGCGATCTCGAGGCTGAGATCACGCGCGGCTACATAGCCGTTCGGATACGTTTTGTCGACGTGGTCTAACGCGATTCGGGCCATGCACTATCTCCTGAAAGGCTTAACCGCAACCTAGTTGTAGTTCCATCATCCCTTAACCGCCCCAGCCGTCAGCCCCTGCACTATCCGCCGTTGAAACACCAGAACCATCACCGCGACTGGCGCCGTAGCGACAACCGCCGCGGCGAGGATCTGTCCCCAAGGGACCTGGTACTGCCCGCGGAACAGCGCGATCGCCACCGGCACCGTCTGCCGCTCCGGTCCCAGCGTGAACGACAGCGCAAACAGGAACTCGTTCCAGCAGTAGATGAACGTCAGAATCCCGGTCGTTGCCAGGCTCGGCACCGCCAACGGGAGCAGGATCTTAGTGAAGCTCTGCCTACGGCTCGCGCCGTCGACGTGCGCGGCTTCCTCGAGGTCCTTTGGTATCTGCCGGATGGAGCCGGTGAGCACCCACACTGTAAGCGGCATCGCGAAAGTCATGTACGGCATGATCAGGCCGGGATACGTGTCGATCAGGTGCAGCGCGCGGAGAAGCAGGTAGAGCGGGCTGACGATCGATATCTGCGGAAACATCGTCACCGCCAGGATGAACGCCATGATCGCGGCCTTCCCCCTGAACTCGAGGCGCGCCAGGGCGTAGGCGGCGAGCGTGCCGACAATGAGACAGAAGAACGTCGTTGTTCCGGCGACGATGAGCGAGTTCCGGATCGGCGTGATGAAGTCGCGCTCGTCGAACAGCGCCCGGTAGTGATCGAAGATGATGTGCGTCGGCCACAGCGATGGATCGCGAAAGAGCGCGGCCTCCGGAGTCAGCGACGCCACGATTGCCCAGTAGAACGGGAACAGCGTGAACATCATCAGCACGACGAGCGCGCCGCCGAAAACCAGGTTCTGCGGGCGAAGCTTCATGCCTCGTCTCCGCCGAGCCGGACGCCAAGCCCTTTCACATAAAGAAGGGCGAGACCGAACGTAATCGCGAAGATCACCACCGAAAGCGCCGAGCCGTAGCCGAAGCGCAGGTTCTGGAGCAAGGCGTTGAAGGTGTAGAGGGCGACCGGCTCGGTCGATGTGCCCGGTCCGCCGCCAGTCAGGACGTAGATAAGATCGAAGACCCGGAATCCATCGAGAGTCCTGAAGATCAGCGTGACGAGGATCGCGGGCTTGAGGAGCGGCAGCGTGATGTGCCGGAGCTGCCACCACGCGTTGGCGCCGTCGACCGCCGCCGCTTCGTAGAGGCTGAGATCGATGTTCTGCAGGCCCGCGAGCAACAGCAGCGCAACGAATGGAGTCGTCTTCCACACATCGGCGAGAATCACCGGCACCCATGCAGTGGCGGTCTCGATGAACCAGACCATCGGCTGATTGAGAATGCCCGCGTCTACAAGGAGCGCGTTAGCAATGCCTCCCTGCGACTCGAAGATGAATCGCCAGAGGAGTGCGGCCACCACTGTGGGGATCGCCCACGGCACGAGCACCGCAGCGCGCACGAATCCTCGGCCGCGAAATACCCTATTCATCGCGAGGGCGAGGAAAAGGCCGATCAAGAGCTCGAGCGAGATCGACACAACCGTGAAGAACACCGTGTGGCCCAGCGCTGCCCAGAAGCGCGGGTCCTTTGCGATTTCAGCGTAGTTGGCGAGGCCGACGAATGGCTGGCCTAGCCACGGCATTCTCAGCTCGTGGAGGTGCAGTGATTCCCAGAAAGTCCAACTGAGTGGAAAGATCGCAATGAGCGCGATGACTCCGAGAGCGGGACTGACGAGCGTCCACCCGAGTCGCGCTTCGGATCCGCGCCTCGAGATCTTTCTCATTCGCCGCGACTCGTCTGGGACATCAGCTTTCTCATTCCCGTGCGATCGATCAACGCGTTGATCCGCGCCGCCGCGGAGTTGAGCGCATCCCGCGGCTCGGCCTGTCGCACGAGGGCGCGGTGAAGCTCGATCTGAAGAATCTCGGAGAGCTCCGTATAGATTGGCGTAACCGGGCGCGGTGTAGCGCTCTCGATCGCGCGGCGAGCGTCGTCGAGCGGAATCGATATCGCGGTCTTCATGCGCGGATCGTCGTAGAGCGCTGGACGCGTTGGGTACTGACCCACAGCTTGCGCGCGCTCGAGCATCTGCTCCGGCGCCGTCAGATACGCGATGAGCTTGTATGCTGCGTCGGGGTGCTCGCTATAGGCATTGATCGCCAATTGTGCACCGCCCAAAGCGGCGGTGGAATGCCCCGCCGGTGCGGTCCCTGATTTCGGGATCGGCGACACGGCAAACTTTCCCGCGACCTTGGATTGCACTGTGTCGCTCATCGCCGCCACCGGATACGGCCAATTGCGCATGAACGCGGCGTTCCCGTTCTGGAACGCGAATCGCGCTTCCTCCTCGTGCCAGGTGAGCACGTCGAGCGGCGCGACGTGCGAGCCATAGAGCTCGTCGCGCATGAACTCGAGCGCTCGCACGGCCTCCGGCCTGTTCACGACGACTTCTCCCCTGTCGTCGATGATCCGCCCCCCGAACGCACCGAGGTATTCCACGAAGCCCGTGATCAAGCCTTCGTAGCGCGCGCCCTGCCATACGATTCCGTAACGGGGCCCGCCGCGCCGCGACATCGCTCCGTGTGCGCTGGCGACCATCTCCTCGAGCGTCCTGGGCTCGCCTGAGATGAGATCGGTACGCCGATAGAGGAGCCCGACGTCGGCAAACCACGGCAGCGCGTAGATCTTCCCCGCCCAGGTGTTCGCCTCGATGGTGGCGGGAAAGAAGTCTCCGCTCGACGGCGCGTAACGCGAGAGTGGAAGCACCCAGCCCGCTGCCGCGAATTCCGGCGTCCACACGACATCGAGCTGGAGGATGGATGGATTCCCAACGCGGGCATTGAGCCACTGCACGTAGAGCTGATGCCGCTGCGACGCGTCGTCGGGAGTGCGCTGGAGCTCGACCCGTATTCCGGGGTTGAGCACCATGAAGCGCTTCAGCTGCTTCTGAACGAGGGTCCCCTCCGCACCGAGTGCCGAGCCCGAAAAAGTAAGGACAGTTTCGTTCTTGTTCGAAGTCCGCGCGCATCCAACGAGAACCGCAGCGAGCAGGGACGCGAGTAGGAAAGCTGACCCGCTCCGAGCTGCAAGGCTGAGAACTCCCTGCTTCAGTTTTGTGGAGGCCAGATCGCGACTCAATCCCGAATCCGCGAAAGCACGAACTGCACCGCGAGATCGGTGACGTTCCACAGCTGCACGTCGGTGCTGGCCCCGTACCGGATCGGCTTGAGCGTGCCGCCAACGATTTCGTAGCTCCACAATTCGTTGTGCTTCAAACCCGACGCCTCCACTGCGGCGTTGGCCCGTCGCAGTGCGTCGCGCATCTCAGTGACGTACAAAGTAAGAGATGGATCGCGCGGCCGGCCCGCGGCGTTCGTCGCTCCCGAGATCTGGTTGGCGAGTCCGAGCAGAACGAGGTTCACTTCCCTCCCCCAAACCACGCGAGGCGAGTGATAGGTGTCCCTCTTGAACGCTTCCCACACGGTTGGTGACGCGTAAGCGTCGTTCGCGACGAGCGGTCCCAGGCGATCGACAAACAATCCGACCGGATACGGACGCATGATCGCGCGCACGTCGCGCGTGACCGCGGCCACCGACGCGCTTGTCGTGTCCGTCCCGTCCCGCAGAAACAACCATGTGGCAGGATCTGTATTCACCACGGGCACAGGCCTGCCCGCGGAATCGAGCGAGATCGCGAGGAACTCCAGCGGCTGCCGGTCGGCGCCTGTAGCGCCCAGCACTCCCTGCCAATAGGCGCGCTCCTCAGCAGGAAGCCACTGGAGCTTCGCTGCTACTCTGCTACGAATCTCCTCAGGTGTAAACGAAACGACGAAATGCCGGCCAGCGCTCCGCCAATTCTGAAGCGCCCGCTCGAAAAAAACGGAATCACGCGCCAGCTCACCAAGCGCCGAGCCGAGCGCTGTCGGTGCCAGCGCGGCCAGCTGCGAACTCGAAAAGCCGATCGACTTGAGCGCGGAGAGTATCTCCCCGATCGACTGCACCGCGCGTGGCGCCCAGATGGCGTTGATGTCCATCTCGAACCGACCGTTGGCGTAACCGGCGTTGCTGTCGCGCCAGCTGATCGATCTCCAATGCGTCGAATCGAGGCGCGGCGATCCAATGAGATTCTGCACGACCGGCTCGCGCGCGTATGGCGCTGCCAGTGTCGCCACCAGCGCCAGCTCCTTCATCAGCAATCCGATGCGTTGTCCTCTGCCGTCCGACGAATCCATCAGGAACGCCTTCTTCCGCGCGGCAGTCACCGCTGGATTGGCGAGGTAGCGAGCCGCTACGACCGGCAGCTGGAACTCATCGTCCCGCATGTGATAATTCTCGCGCACCTTCTGAAGGTCGACGAGAAGAGCGTGCGCATTGGCTAGCGCGGTATCGGCCGCGGCTCTACTCCCCCGCCGCACCAGCCGGTTGTACTCCGACATATGCGCGTTGTACTCGGAAGAATTCTCCCTGATGGCTTGTCCGCCGAGTGCCTCCTCGTGGCTCACATCTCCCTGGGGGCCGAGCTTTCGTAGCGCGCTCGCTATCACGAACTCGGCCATCGCATCCGTCCACACCGGCTGCATCATCAGCGACGTCATCATCATGTCGCGGCCGAAGTACGTCGCGTAGTTCGGCAGACCCGCCATCAACTTTTCTTTCGAGCTGAGGAGCTCCGTGCCGCGAACGTCTCGCTCGAGCTGCCGATAATACGAGCTCGGACTGGTCACCGATCCGGGAACTGGAGCCACGCGACCAGGTTGTGGCGTCCGCTCCGAGCGCGCCTTGGCGTCGGCGAGAAAGCGAAGGAACGCGGCGTTGAATATCTGGTCGCGGCCGAGCGGGGTCAGCGCGGGCGCATCCGTCATCACGCGAACCGTAAATCGAATTGGACGATTGCCGTTGGCGCGGATGGAGACGATGGGCATCACCACCTGTATCGCCCCGTCCTGAGGATCGACTGCGAGATCGAGCTGGAGACTTGTTTTCCAATCGAGCGATTGCTGGAACGCGGTCACCCCGCGCCGGTCACGCACTCCGGTCGTAAGAAGATCGGGCTCGAGCCGCGCCGCCAGATCGGCGGGATAGCTCGCGTTGAGCATCCCGAGCTGTCGCTGCCGTTCGGCCGGGTCGAGTCGCGCCACATTCGCAATCAGCTCTTCCTGCTCTGGGAGCCGGAACGTCGGCCAGTCGAATGGCTTGAGATGACGTCCCGAATACACGAGATCACGCTCGACGCGCATCGAGCCGAGGAGTATCCAGCCGATCAGGATCTGCGGCGCGTTGGCGACGAGCTGGTATTCGATCGTCCGCCGATTGCCCGCTTGCGTCACCACGGCTCCCGCCGATCCCCATTCGACTCTCAGCGGCTTGCCGGTTCCATCGCGGACGGTGAAGCCCACGCTCTCGTTGACCGCGTCGGCCAGGAGATTCACCACGCGGCCGCTCCGAGCGTCGAGATAAACCTGGACGACGTTGCCCTTCGCGTCCCGGAAGAAGCGTGTCTGGTATCCCTGATAGGCGGCCGGATCGTCGAGCCCTTGTTCCGGGAATCCGAGCACCGGCTGGACGGTGCGAGTTTGCGCTGAAGCCGGCGTTGAGGTAACGGCGGCACCCACAACGAGTGCGGTGAGACCAGCGAACGCGCATGTCTTGGCCATAGGACTCATCTCCGCTCGATCGTGCGCACCGAACCGTCCGCATAATGTCGCACCTTCTCCCCCCGACTTGCAAAGTGGCTGCATCCCCGTCATTCTGCATCGCCTTGCCAAAACATCGCCCCCCTCCCCCTCCCAAATGAGTTCGCTCGACCTCGCGCTCGTCGGCAACGGCGCGATCGGCGCGTTGATCGATACGGGAGGCACTGTTGTCTGGTGCTGTCTCCCCCGCTTCGATGGTGATCCGGTCTTCGGCTCACTCCTCGGCGGCGAATCACGGCCCGACCGCGCTGGCATCTTCGCCATCGAGCTCGTCGGAGCCGAGCGGATCGAACAGCAGTACGTGACCGATACGCCGATACTCGTCACGCGCTGCTACGACAAAAGGGGCGGCGGCATAGAGATCACCGACTTCTGCCCGCGCGTCGACAAGGACGGAGATCTATTCTGTCCCACCATGCTCGTCCGCCAGGTGCGGCCGATCGGCGGCAAACCGGAAATCGTGGTGCGGGTCACACCTGCTGCCGACTACGGCTGTCGCCAGCGTGAGCACGCGCTGGGCCCCAATCACATCACCTATGCGGGCGATCATGCATTGAGACTCACCACGAATGCGCCAACCGAAATGATCGTGGACAGAGCTCCGTTTCATCTGGCACAGACACTCACTTTCCTGTTCGGACTCGACGAGCAGGCCGGCGACGTGGCGAGCGTCGGGGCCAATCTGCTCGAACAGACCCAGACGTACTGGCGCTTCTGGGCGCGGTCGCTGAAGGTGCCGGAGGAATGGCGCGACGCCGTCGTACGCGCAGCCATCACCCTCCAGCTGAACGTCCATGAGGAAACCGGCGCGATCATCGCGGCGATGACGACGTCGATTCCCGAAGCGCCAAACAGCAAACGGAACTGGGACTACCGCTATTGCTGGCCGCGCGACGCCTGCTTCGTGGTCAACGCCCTGAGTCGCCTCGGCGAGAGTCGGACGACGGGGCGGTACCTCGCGTTCCTCCTGGCGCGCGCGGAATCGACGGATGATGTTCGGCTCGCGACCATGTATTCGATCGACGGCGGTCGTATCCCCGACGAGCACGACGCCGAGTGCCTGGATGGATTCCGTGGCATGCGCCCGGTCCGCATCGGCAACAAAGCGAGCGAGCAACAACAAAACGACGTGTATGGGGAGGCAGTGCTAACGGCCGAGGCGATGTTCGCGAATCCTCGCGCCGGCTGGGTGGGTGACGAAGAGCTCCTGGCACGGCTCGAAGCATTCGGCCACCACGCGGTGCGACTCCACGACATGCCAGACGCCGGACTGTGGGAGCTTCGTGGCGCCGCGAGGGTCCACACGTTCTCGAGCCTGATGTGCTGGGTCGCCTGCGACCGGCTGGCGAAGTACGCGGATCAATTGAAGCTTGTTGACCGCG
>Ga0193735_1000180_pt1 | contig 20388 bp, 15 predicted proteins | sample U1m2metaG_FD_145080 | JGI IMG/M metagenome (GOLD analysis project Ga0193735, IMG submission 145080) | Soil microbial communities from a riparian zone of the East river system, Colorado, United States - U1m2 | ecosystem: Environmental > Terrestrial > Soil > Riparian zone | place: USA: East River... | reverse complement strand
CGCCGCCGCGAGTTTGCGCCACCGCGGGAGCGCCCATGGCGTCATCAGCACTCACATCGGCAGCGACGGACAGTACACAGACATTTTGTTCATGCCTGGAGGCGGGTCGCGGTGCCCTATCACACGAGACAATGTGGATAAGAATTTAGCGACGATACACATGACCGGAAAGGAAGTGTATAAACAGGCTGTCATAGCTATGCTCAACGCAGCGAAAAAAGCCCTCGATCAAGCCGGGCTTTCGATCGAAGACATCGCCTGTGTCATTCCGCACCAGGCAAATCTGCGCATCATGGAGGCGATCGCGGACCGCCTCGGCATTTCGCGCGACAAAATGTTTGTCAATCTGGATCGCTACGGCAATACGTCCGCTGCAGCCGTCGCCATCGCACTCGACGAAGCGAATCGCAGCGGTCGAATCAAGCGCGGTGATTACGTTCTGATGGTCGTGTTCGGTGGCGGACTCACCTGGGCCAGCACGATCATCGAATGGTGAAAAGTGGCGTAAACATCAGGCTTGCGTTCTATTTGGGCGCCAGCGGAACTGTTACGCCACCATGGAACGTCGCCTGACTGCCATCCTCGCCGCCGATATTGTCGGATACAGTCGGCTCATGGGCGCGGACGAGGCGGGCACGCTTGCACAGCTCAAAGAGATTCGAAGCGAGTTGCTCGACAAGAAAATCGCCGAGCACCAGGGACGCATCGTCAAGATTATGGGTGACGGCATTCTCGCGGAATTTCCGAGTGTCGTCAGCGCCGTTGCCTGTGCGGCGGAGATACAGCAGGGAATGCAAGCACGCAACGCGAGCATGTTAGCGGATCGTCGCATCGAATTCCGCGTCGGTATCAATCTTGGCGACGTCATTGTCGAAGGAGACGATATCTATGGCGATGGTGTGAATGTCGCAGCGAGGCTCCAGACAATCGCCGCGCCCGCTGGAATCGCGGTAACTCAATCCGTCCGCGATCAGGTCGGCAATCGGCTGAATTGTGCTTTTGAAGATTGCGGTGACCAGCAGTTAAAGAACATCGACAAACCGGTTCGAGTTTACAATGTCCTGCTGGAGGAAGCAGCTCTAACCGGCATAAGGTCAACGAACGACCCGCGTCCCTCGGTTGCCGTGCTCCCATTCACGAACATGAGTGGCGACCCCGAACAGGAGTATTTCAGCGACGGGATCACCGAAGACATCATCACCGACTTGTCGAAAGTGTCAGGCCTGTTCGTCATCGCGCGCAACACCGCGTTCACCTATAAGGGCAAGGCGGTGAAGGTCGATCAGGTCGCCCGGGAACTCGGGGTTGCTTACGTGCTCGAAGGCAGTGTGCGCAAGGCGGGACAACGCGTTCGCGTCAGCGGAGAGCTCATCAACGCAAACAACAGCGGCCATGTGTGGGCTGACCGCTACGACCGGGACTTGACCGACATTTTTGCCATTCAAGATGAAATCACTCACGCAATTGTCCAGCAGCTAAGGGTCAAACTGTTGCCACAGGAAAAAAAATCGATCGCGCAATTACCCACCGATAACGTGGAAGCGTACACCTACTATTTGCGTGGTCGCGATTTCCTTTATCGCTTTTCCAAGCGCTACTTCGAGTTGGCGCGCCGAATGTTCGTCAAGGCCGTCGAACTCGACCCGGACTACGCCCGCGCCTATGCCGGGATCGCCGACTGCGATTCGTGGCTCTACATGGTTTATCAAGCCGATGTTTCACTCGAGGGGATTTTGGAAACCTCAGCCAAGGTTCTCGCATTGGATAATAACCTGGCCGAAGCCCACACTTCGCGCGGAGTCGCGCTTTCGGCCGCACGAAAATTCGATGAAGCAAATGTCGAGTTCGAACGCGCACTGAAGCTGGATCCGAATTCATTTGCCGCGCACTTTCTCTATGCGCGTCCTGCGTTTCAGCAGGGAAATATCTCGCGCGCGGTGGAACTTCTGGAACGAGCGGCGCAAATCAACCCGACCGATTATAAACCCCCCGCGCTGGCCATTCACATGTACCGCTCGCTCGGACGCGATCAAGATACGAAGGCGGCCGCGCAGAAAACAGTCGAGCTGGCTGAGCGCGAGTTGATCTCGAATCCCGAAGACCCTCGGCCTGCCATTGCCGGCGCCCTTGCACTACTGGAATTAGGTGAAGAGGACCGGGCGAAAGATTGGACGACCCGCGCTCATGCGATCGAAGATCAGGATCCGATTTGTCTCTACAACACGGCGTGCGTCTACAGCCATCTCGGTGACGCGAAAGCTGCCTTTTCTTTGCTCGAACAAGTGATTCGCAATGGCCGGCCGTTCTGGAAAGACTGGATCCAAAACGATTCTGATCTCGATGGAATAAGAGATCATCCCGGATATCAGAAACTCCTTCAACGGCTCGAAGAACGAACGCAATCATAACAATGCGGATTGGAAACCCAGGCGCAGGTCGACTCTTTGTCATGTCGAACGGCCACACAACGTTGCATCCCTTTCGTGCGGCCGCTAAGGCCGCTCTGATTGAGCTGGCCCTTGGCGAGCGGAGCGAGTCGAATGGGAGACGTCTCTAATTTATTGAATTCCGCGACTGACGATTGGAGATTCCTCAACTCCGCTCCGAATGACAAAATGCTAATCGAAACTCACGCGCATCTCGATTATCCCGATTTCGCTAATGATCTCGATGACGTGCTACGCCGCGCGATTCAAGCGGGCGTGACGCGCATCGTAACGATCGGCACGTCGATCGAGAGCAGCCGGCGGGCGATCGATCTTGCGGAAAAATATCCGGCTGTTTACGCGGCCATTGGGGTCCATCCCACTTACGTTGAAGAAGCGGAAGAAGACGTTTTCACGCCGCTACGCGAACTGGCAAAGAACCCGCGAGTAGTGGCGATCGGCGAGACCGGACTCGATTATCACCGGCTGCCGAGCGAAAAAGTAGCGAAGGAAAAACAGGTCCAGGTTATGACGGCACTGCGAACTGAGACCGATGAAGAAATCGAAGCGCAAATTCGCGACGGCGCTTACAAATCAAAACAAGCAAGTTTATTTCAGCAGCAACTCGACCTTGCTGTGGAACTGGGGCTCAACGCAGTGATCCATCAACGCGACGCCTGGGAGGAGACGCTTAAAATTATGGAGCCATACACGGGTAAATTGCGCGGCGTGTTTCATTGCTTCGGCGGCTCGCTCGATCAAGCGAATGAAGTTCTCAATCTTGATCACCTCGTTTCGTTCACTGGAATTGTTACTTTCAAAAACGGCGCAGCCGTGCGAGAAGTCGCGGCACAGATCCCGCTTTGGAAATTTATGGTGGAAACCGATTGCCCATATTTGGCGCCCGTTCCTTTTCGCGGAAAGCGCTGCGAACCCGCTCACACGCGCATCGTGGCGGAAGCGATCGCGGCAGCGCGGGCGGTCCCGTTAGAAGAAATTGCTGAAGCAACCACCGAAACCGCGGAGAAGTTTTTCAGGTTTAATCGCAAATGAAAATAGAGAAAGGTAACGCGCGAACCGTAGAGGCAGCCGTGTCGGCTGCTCCCTTGGACCCTGCAGGCGACACGCCTGCCGCTACAACCCCAAACGGCGCGGCCATCCGTTTGTACCGGTGGATCGCAATCCTGATTCCAATTATCATCTCGTCGTGCGCTGCGCCTGACACGCAGCATCACATCGTGGTCAGCACGCGCGAACAGAAGCTGGCTCTTCTCGATCGCGGCAAGCTCATGGCGATTTATCCCGTTTCCACCTCCAAGTTCGGTCTTGGCGATTGGCGAGGCAGCAGGTTTACCCCACTCGGCCAATTGCAGATAGCGGAAAAGATTGGCGGTAATGCGCCACCGGGAGCAGTATTCAAGGATCGCCGACGCACCGGGGAAATTATCCAAGCCAACGCGCCTGGTCGTGATCCGATCGTAACCCGGATTCTCTGGTTGCGTGGACTCGAAGCGCAAAACGCTAACGCGTTCGGGAGGGACATTTACATCCACGGCACGCCGGAGGAATGGAAAATCGGTTCGCCTGCAAGTTACGGATGTATCCGGATGCGCTCAAGTGAGATCATACAATTGTACGACATCGTGGGAATCGGCGCCGCAGTAACTATCGTAAACGTGCCGCTCGCCACTGCTGTTCCCGGCCTCGTCACGGCCCACTCGATGTCCGCCGCAAACCCGGCGCCATTTGTGATGCGGTAGCCTGTCGCGCCTCCATGTTTCCATTACACCGTGGCTTCAGCCCGGTGGAAAACCCGCACACAAGACTAATGAAACTGTTTTAACAGTTTACGGCATGTACCAAGCCGTTGAGACGGCTACGATCGCGGAGCGTTTGCAACCGCACCGGGCTGAAGCCACGGTGTTAATCAGAACCACTCACGGCAGTTTGCCGAGATGTTCTCTGGGCGTATTGCGCGAGAGCAAATCCATGTCCGCATCCACGATAATTCGCACCAGTTCGTGAAATCGGACTTTGGGTTCCCAACCGAGAATTTTCTTCGCCTTCGAAGCGTCACCAAGTAGAATGTCCACCTCGGCTGGCCGCTCATATCGAGGGTCGTGCTTTACGTATTGCTTCCAATCAAGATCCGCATAAGCAAAGGCGGCTTCGACAAACTCCCGTACCGTATGGCTTTCGCCGGTAGCCAGGACGAAGTCATCTCCTTCTCCAAGCTGCAAAATTCGCCACATGCCTTCGCATACTCAGGCGCGTAGCCCCAGTCACGCTTTGCGTCCAAGTTGCCGAGGAACAACTCCTTTTGCAGACCATGCTTGATCGCAGCAACCGCACGCGAGATTTGCGAGTGACGAACGTTTCGCCGCGTCGCGGGCTTTCATGGTTAAACATGGTGCCGTTGCTAGCGCAAGACCGTAGCTTTTCCCGATAATCGACGGTCGCCCAATATGAGAAAACCTTGGCCACGCCGTACGGGCTGCGTGGCCAGCATACGCTGTTCATCGCTGGACAATCTCTTGCACCACCAAGGTAATCGTACGTTTGACTCCCGAATAGCCGATAAAGCTTGATTATCTTGTTTTGATGATTACGAAGCTCGGCAGGACGCGGTTCGATCTTAGATGAAAGAATCCAAGAAAGTTGCCCTGATTACCGGAATCACTGGCCAGGACGGTTCATATTTGTCCGAATTGCTCCTGGAGAAAGATTACGCCGTGCACGGAATCGTGCGGCGCACGAGCAATCTGTTACGATCGCGCATCGAGCATCTACGGCGCGATGAAAAAATTTACGGTCGCCGGTTGTTTCTCCATTACAGCGATCTCTCCGATAGCACGACCTTGCGTCGAATTCTCGGCGATGTTTGCCCGACAGAGTTGTATCATCTCGCTGGGCAAAGCCACGTTGGCCTGAGCTTCGAGATTCCCGAATCGACATGCGAGGAGACGGGCATGGCCACGCTGCGGTTACTCGAAATGGCGCGCGCACATCCGTCGCCGCTGAAATTTTATCATGCTTCGAGCGCAGAGATTTTTGGAGCCGCATCCGCTTCGCCGCAAACCGAGAACACGGCGCTGCTGCCGACGAGCCCGTATGGTTGCGCCAAAGCATTCGCAACGCAATTGGCTCGGGTGTATCGACAATCGTACGGACTGTTTGTTTGCAATGGTATTTTTTACAACCATGAGTCACCGCGCCGTGGCGAAAATTTCGTGACGCGCAAGATCGCACGCGCGGCCGCGCGGATCGCTCGAAATCTCGACGATGTTCTTGTTCTGGGGAACTTGGAGAGCCGAAGAGATTGGGGTCGTGCCCAAGATTACGTACAGGCGATGTGGTTAATGCTGCAGCACGAGACGGCCGATGATTATGTGGTGGCGACGGGGGAGACACATTCCGTACATGAATTTGTCGAAGCAGCCTTCGCAGTTGTCGATCTTCCGTGGGAGAAATACGTAAAGCACGATCCTTCGTTCGATCGTCCTACCGAGCCGGTCCGCCTGGTCGGATGTGCGGAGAAGATTCGCAAAACACTTGGTTGGAAGCCGACTGGAAGTTTCGCGCAACTCGTGCGCGAAATGGTTGAGGCGGAGCTCGCTGCGATCGATTCACGCCGATAGGACACGACCGCTGGGGTGACACGTGAAACGCCAGATGGAAGATAAAGCACTCGCCCACGCCAAAGCCAAACGGTCGCTCCAATGTGGTCTTTTGCCGCCGACGTCGCTGACGGCTGGCCGCGCTCAGCCATGGCGATCGTAGCTCACGGCATCTGACCGAGATGTCTTCTCGGAGTTTCGCGGGAAAAGAATTTCATGTCCGCGTCAACCATGATGCGGACGAGCTCGCCGAATCGCACTTTTGGTTCCCAACCGAGAATTTTTTTTGCTTTTGAGGGGTCACCGATTAGGAGGTCTACTTCCGCAGGACGCTGATAACGTGGATCCTGCTTCACGAATTCCTTCCAATCAAGATCGGCGCAAGCGAAGGCGGCTTCAACAAACTCACGCACGCTGTGGGTTTCGCCCGTAGCCAGAACGAAGTCGTCTCCCTCGTCGAGTTGCAAAATTCGCCACATGCCTTCGACATACTCGGGCGCATATCCCCAGTCACGTTTTGCGTCCAAGTTGCCCAGAAACAATTCTTTTTGTAGCCCGTGTCTAATCGCGGCGACTGCACGTGAGATTTTACGGGTAACAAAAGTTTCGCCGCGTCGCGGGCTTTCGTGATTAAACAAAATGCCATTGCTGGCGAAAAGGCCATAGCTTTCACGGTAGTTAACAGTGGCCCAATAAGAAAAAACCTTGGCCACACCGTAGGGACTCCGCGGCCAGAATGGCGTTTTCTCACTTTGCGGCACTTGTTGCGCCTTGCCGAACATTTCACTGCTGGATGCCTGATAAAAACGCGAACGCAGCCCTGCTTCCCGGATGGCTTCCAAAATGCGGATTGTGCCCACGGCGGTGACGTCGGCGGTGTACTCAGGAATATCGAAGCTCACGCGCACGTGGCTTTGAGCACCCAGATGATAAATTTCGTCCGGCTTCAATTCGTAAAGCAGTTTCACGAGATTCACGGAGTCGCTGAGGTCTCCGTAATGCAAAAACAGTCGCACACCATTGACGTGGGGATCAGCATAAAGATGGTCGATGCGCGAAGTGTTAAACGTACTGGCACGGCGGATGATCCCGTGAACTTCGTAGCCCTTCTCAAGCAGCAGATCGGCCAGATAACTCCCGTCCTGGCCGGTAATGCCGGTGATAAGCGCTCGTTTCATTTCCGGCAGTAATTGTAGGGCGTTTCTGCGAAACGCCAACGCAAGAACGCCAATCGACGTCCGTCGCGGCGGACGCCCTACAATTGCGCACTCAGTCAGCCATCTGGCGGTGTCACCATAATTCGCGCCAAAACAGTGCGCTGTGCGCCGATGAGTGTGCCGATGGCTTTGCGTCCAAGCGTGAGCAGTTCATCCAGTTGTAATCCGGAAAACGTCGCTTCTTCACCGGAACTTTGTACCTCCACGAATTCGCCGTCTTCAGTAGCCACAAGGTTAAAATCAACACTAACGAGTTTGTCCTCCTCATAATTGAGATCCACGACCGCCTTTCTCTCCAGAATTCCGGCGCTGACCGCGGCGACCAACTTTTGCATTGGTGGCGCGTCAAGCTTTCTTTCCCGCACAAGTTTCCGGCAGGCCACGGCCAAAGCCAGACTCGCGCCCGTGATTGCGGTGGTGCGTGTCCCGCCATCGGCTTGTAGCACGTCGCAATCGATCCAAATTGTACGGGGTCCAAGCTTCTCGAGGTCTGTGACCGCTCGCAGCGATCGGCCAATCAATCGTTGAATTTCCACGCTCCGACCATCCATACGGCCTTTCGAGATGTCGCGAGGCTTCCGTGGCTGAGTTGAGTACGGAAGCATCGAATATTCGGCAGTAAGCCAGCCACCGCTCACTCCTTGTTCTTTCATCCAGCGCGGTACTGTTTCTTCAATTGTGACGGCGCAAATCACGCGGGTTTTACCCATCGAAACGAGCACCGAGCCGCTGGCAGGTGGCGCCACGTTCAGCTCGAAATTAAGCGGGCGGATCTCATCGGCTCCGCGGCCATCAATTCGCTGCATTGGCGGAAGCTTAGGTGTAGCTGCGACTTTGTGCGACGAACATTTTACGCTCCTCACCAGCCACGCCTGTGAGTAATCGGCTTGACGCAGTGCGACGCTCATCGTTCTTTAAGCATTTTGAGTGAAAAATAGCCCTAATACTCAAACGGTGATTTGCATCGCCGGCGCGCACCGTTCAGGGACATCGATGGTCACACGGCTGTTGCACGTCTGTGGACTCTATCTTGGTCGAAAGGAAGAGCTGATGCCTGCACAAGCTGATAACCCTGATGGGTTTTGGGAGCATCTCGGGTTCGTGGCGCTCAATGATCAATTGTTAAATGAACTCGGCGGCGCATGGGATCTGCCACCAAACGCGAACGAGAACTTTCGACAGCCGCGGCTGGATCCATTGCGTTCAAAAGCGCGGCTACTCATCGAAGCCTTTGATTCGGCGCGGGTCTGGGGCTGGAAGGACCCTCGTAACAGCTTGACTTTGCCGTTCTGGCAGGATCTCCTGGCCGGCCTGAAAACTCTCATTGTGGTACGTAATCCGCTCGAAGTGGCTTACTCGATGCGGCAACGAAACGGCACATCCTATTCGTTCGCGTTGCGCCTTTGGGAAATCTACAATCGGCGTTTGCTAGAGGCAGCAAAGAAGCAAGAGCGGCTGTTCACGCACTACGATTTGTTTTTCCAAAACCCTGAAACAGAGTTGCGGCGCATTGCGAACTTCATTGGCTTGCCCGATGCGAAAATACAGAGTGCTGCAAAATTGGTGGCGACGCAAAGGCGCCACACGCACTTTACCATCGAGCAACTGATCGACGCTCGCGTCGCCGAGGAAGTGATCGAGCTTTATCGCGCGTTGATTGCTGAAACCTCAGTGGGAAGGAGGAACACGGCACCGACATCGAAAGGTGCCCAAGCTGCAAAAGCGGACGAAGTCGATTTGCTCCCCGGCGCAGTCAGCCGCCTCAATGCCTTCGTTCCAGAACGACTTGCGCAGATCGAGCATCTCTATGGCGAGTTGCTTGCGCAAACCGAAACTCGCCACAAAGCTGAGATCGAGAACCTCAGCGAGCACCTCGCGCAAACTGAAACTCGGCACAAGGCGCAACTCGAGAACCTCAGTGAGCACCTCGCGCAAACCGGAGCTCGGCACAAGGCGCAAGTCGAGGAACTGGTTGCCCAGTACAACGGCGAAATCCAACAATTGAACGAGCGAATAATGGAGATGAACGATCTACTTCGCGAGAGGAGCGTAAATCTCGCAGAGGATGAGAAGTACATCGGGGAGTTGACGGACCAGTTACGTAAGCAGCTCCAAAGCACCAGAAGGCTATCGCGCCTGCTCGAGGAAACAGAACACGCAGCCCGCAGACTCCGCACCTCCCGCAGGTGGAAATTGGCTAATCCCGGAGCGACACTGAAAGCAAAGCTGTCTCACGGGAAGATATCCGCAGGTTATGGACACTTGGAAAAGATTGTAACGGCTTACTCGCAATGGCGCGCTGCGCACCCGGAAATTGCGAAGATCGATGATGAAATCAATGCTGCCAGAATGCCCAAGATTCCCCGAACTGCGCCGACGAACACGCATCGAAAGATTGGTAATTCGGCAGGGACGACTTTGGTTCACGGCGTTGGCGCAACGACAAGTCACATGCCGACTAAAGCGTCGACGGCTACCGCCACGCCTGTTCCCGCATTGCCGTTGACCTCCCTGCATTTTCCGGTGCACGAGGAAGTTGAGGTCTCAATAATTATTCCGGTGTTCGACCAGCTCCAATTTACGCATGCGTGTCTTGCTGCTTTGCAGACTGCGCAGGAACGATCGCGTTTCGAGGTAATTATCGTGGACGATTGCTCCACGGATAAAACACCGGAAATCATCCCTAAAATTGACAGCGTTGTTTATCTGCGGAACGAGACAAATTCCGGGTTCATTGTTTGTTGTAACCGCGGCACGGAAAAAGCACGCGGCAAGTATCTTGTTTTTCTCAACAACGACACGATTGTGAGCGACGGCTGGCTGAGTGCGTTAGTGGATACATTTACCGAAGAGCCGCAAGCGGGCATTGTCGGGTCGAAGCTGATTTATCCGGATGGCCGCTTACAGGAGGCGGGGGCAATTATCTGGCAAGATGCCTCTGGATGGAACTGCGGCAAGTTCGATGACCCACAAAAACCTGAATACAATTATCTTCGTGAAGTAGATTATTGCTCGGCAGCAGCCTTGATGATTCCAAAGGCGCTGTTTCAAAGGGTGGGCGGTTTTGACCTCCGATACGCACCTGCCTATTACGAGGACGCTGACTTAGCGTTCAAGGTTCGCCGAGCCGGTTACAAGGTATTATATCAGCCGCTAAGCGAGGTGATTCATTACGAGGGGTCAACGGGCGGCACTGATCTTTCAGCGGGCGCCAAGAAATATCAGGACATCAACCGCTCGACTTTCGCAAGGGCGTGGGCTGACGAGTTGGCAACGAAGCCAGTCAGCGGCGACGTGAGCTTCTTGCGGCAGCGCCGAAACTCTCCCGGCAAGAACATTCTTGTAATCGACCATCATCTTCCAATGCCAGATAAGGACGCGGGATCAGTCCGGATGTTCCATATCCTTAACATCCTTCATGAGTTGGGCCATCGCGTGACATTTATTCCCGATAATCTCGCGGATATTCCGCCGTACGGCGAAGAATTGCAGCGCCGTGGGATTGAAATCATTTACCATCCTTATATCAAAAAAGTGCGTGATTATCTCATTTCGCACGGCTCCGAGTTCGACGCTGTGGTCTTAAGTCGGTGCGACTTTGCTCGCAAACATATCGCGGATACTCGGCTGTACGCGCCGCGAAGCCGCATCGTTTTTGATACTGTCGATCTACACTTTCTTCGCACCGATCGAGAGGCCCAGATCACGAGCGACCCGGAGACGAGAGAAAAGGCGCGCCAGAAAGAAGAGCTGGAATACGATCTCATTGACCAAGCCGATGAGACTTGGGTCGTGAGCAACGTGGAACAGAGGCTTCTCCGCAAAGCCAGGCCGCACAAGTCTGTTGAGATCGTCTCAACGATTGCCGAGATACCCGGCTCGAAGACTCCGTTCGCACTGCGGCGAGACTGCCTCTTTATCGGCGGGTTCCAACACACGCCAAACGTCGATGCTGTGCTGTTTTTTGTGCAGAAGATTTATCCGCTGGTGAGCGAACATCTGCCGGATGCGAAATTCTACATCATTGGTGACAAGGCGCCTCCGGAAATCGTGGCTCTGGCGACTGAGAGGATCGTTATAGCGGGATGGCAGAGAGATATTCGGCCGTTCTTTGATAGCGCGAAGTTATCTGTGGCGCCGCTGCGTTTTGGAGCAGGCATCAAAGGCAAGATCAATCAAAGCATGGGATTTGGTGTGCCGGTTGTCGCTACTACTCTCGCCGTCGAGGGAATGCCGCTAATTAATCGCAAGGATATTCTCGTCGCTGACGAGGCGGAAGATTTTGCGCACGCATTAATTGAGCTATACGAATCGGAAGCACTTTGGAACCGCCTTTCAGAAAACGGCATCAGGAAAACACGTGCTCTCTATTCTACTGAGGCGGCGCGCGAAAAACTGAAACTTCTGTTTGGTGATGAGCACCTGAAATGTTTGGGGACGTCACCGCCGGTTGCCGAGCCGGAACTTCTTGTCACAGGTGCGGCTTAATCTTGCTTTAGGAGTGAATCAGACGGAAACAACCAGACCGACTGCAGGCGTTTCCGAACGTTAATTCCGAGTTCGAAGTGTTGGTGACCAATGCATATTTAGCTCACGCTACATGGAAGAACTCAAGGCCATCATTACCCACTTGCCAAGGGTGGGCCGGCGGCAGTTTTTGGATTGCGATGGAAGCCTACAAACCGAGTGAAGAATAGTTAGAGCGCGGGTATCAGTATCTCACCGGTTTCGAAGAGCTCATCCTTTAAAGTATATCCTTGGTATCTCAGAGCGAAATAGCGACCCCTGATTGCTCGACCGACGATGTGCGGTCACATTCTATCTATGCAGCGACGGCAGCCGAAGCGGTGTGGAATTACAGAAACAATTGGGCCAAAACGTGGTACAGAGAGGGAGCTGATCCGAACGATGCTGAGGGCAAATATGCTTTTCAGCGGCTGCGGAAAACTCGGTTCACGCCAAAGATCGATCCCAAGTTCAAAGTCCGAGCGGATGACAAATTTTATGCGATTGGGTCCTGTTTCGCGCGCGGGCTCGAAAGCGCTCTGCTAAAACGCAAAATTTCGGTCGAAAGCGCGGCACCGGAGTTTGCGGGGCTAAAACCAGCTAACAAGGAGCGCAGTGGCATAGGTTTCGTTAACAAGTACAACACATATTCGATACTAAATGAGTTACGCTGGGCGCTCGATCCAGCCGCCGTCTTTCCTGTCGAATCCATTGCACAGGTGGCTGAGGGCGTCTGGTTTGACCCCCATACGAATCCGACGCTGGAATTGGCAGGCTTTGAGGAGACTCTCCGGCGGCGGCACCTAATGCAGACGGTCACCCAACGAATAAGAGATTGTCGAGTCGTAATCGTGACGCTCGGTCTTGTGGAAGTTTGGCGCGATCTTCAGGCCGATGTGTACCTTAATCACATCCCGGTGCCTTTATTGCTGAAAAGCGGAAGGGAAAGATACGAATTTCACGTGACGAGCTTCGCGCAACATTGGCAGAATCTGCAAGAGATCCATGCCCTACTGTCACAGTACGGATATCCCGGGGTGCAAATTGTTGTGACTGTTTCACCGGTTCCCCTTTTGAATACTTTCTCCACGATGGACGTAGTGGTGGCCAATACGTACGCAAAATCTCTTTTGAGAGCTGTTGCTCAGCAATGGGCCGCCGCCCATGATAATGTCGATTACTTTCCGAGTTACGAAATCGTGCAAAACTCCGATCGTGCCGCTACCTGGGAGCCGGATCTAAGACACGTAAGGGGACCCGGGGCGGATCACATCATGGAACTCTTCCTCAGTTCGTACGTTGGATAGGTGTGTGCGACTAGCTGATGGCGTTTTCTTTTTTACCGATGCCATCCGGCTCATCGCACGACGGCGACCGGTCGCGGCGCTGCTCGAATGGCTCGATGAGGGGCGTTGGTTTCGGCGCGAAGAAGATTATGTTACGCTGCTGGGCAATGAATTTGCGATCGAGCAAAAAAGGAAAATTCACAGAGGCATTTTACGAAATCCTGGTTCTTTTCTGTCGCAAAAAGCGAGACCATGCAACCAGCTGAATTCAAGTTGACGCCAGCACGATTTGCGTCGAGCAAAAAGCCCCTCATCTAAGGAATAACTCTCTGCCATGCAGCTTTCAGTTGTATCGACATTGTTCCAGTCCGCTCCTTACATCGAGGAGTTCTACCGCCGGGTGCGAACGGAAGCGGAAAAGATTACCCCGGATGCGGAATTCATTTTCGTTAACGACGGCTCGACCGATCGTTCGCTCGAAGTTGCGCTCGAATTGCAAAAACAGGACACACGCATTCGAGTGGTGGATTTGTCGCGCAATTTTGGTCACCACAAGGCGATGATGACTGGGCTCGAGCACTCGCAAGGCGATCTCGTTTTCCTCATCGATGTCGATCTTGAAGAGCCGCCCGAGATGCTCGGCACCTTTTTCGAGTCGCTCGATCGAGAGAAAGCCGACGCGGTTTACGGCGTCCAATCGCCGCGGCACGGCCCTTGGCTCACACGCACCCTGGCGAATTTGTTTTACTCGGTGTTCGAACTTCTTTCCGATTATCGAATTCCGCCACATTCGCTGACCGCGCGGCTGATGACACGGCGCTATGTCGATCAACTCGTGCGTTATAAAGAACATCTCTCAAACATGATCGGCCTCTGGGAACTCACTGGATTCAAGCAAGTGGCGGTCGGCGTTCGAAAAAATCCATTCAAAGGAACAACTACTTACACGTTTCAGCGCAGACTGGCCGCAGCCATTTACGCGATCACTGCTTTCAGCAGCAAGCCGCTGCGATTGATCGCTTATCTTGGTTTGCTGGTCACTGCGCTCTCGGCAATTTGTGCGATCGCACTGATAATCGGATACTTCGCCTTCGGTATCTCGACAACTGGATGGACCTCGCTAATCGTTTCGATCTCATTGTTCAGCGGCTTAATTCTTTTTTGCCAGGGGATCATCGCCGCGTATCTCGCAGTCATTTTCATCGAAACGAAAAATCGGCCCTACACGGTGATCAGGAAAATCCACGAGGCCAAGTCGCCATGACTATTCCATTTAACCGGCCTGCTGCGATGGGCCGGGAACTTGATTACATCAACGCGGCCGTGGAAACGGGCGGCATCGGCGGCGCGGGTGAATTCGCTGCGAAATGTCAGGAGCTGCTGCAAAATGAGCTCGGAGTGAAGAAAGTGCTGCTGACAACGTCATGCACGGCCGCTTTGGAAATGGCCGCGATGCTCATCGACTCGCGGCAGGGCGACGAAATCATTCTGCCTTCATTCACCTTTACTTCAACAGCCAACGCGTTTGTTTTGCGTGGAGCAAAACCGGTTTTTGTTGATATCCGGCCCGACACGCTGAACATCGATGAGACACAAATCGAAAGACACGTCACCAAGCGCACCAGAGCCATCGTGGCAGTGCATTATGCTGGCGTTGGCTGCGAGCTGGATGCCATTCTCGATCTTGCCGGCGATCGCTCCATTGCGCTGATCGAGGACAACGCCCAGGGCTTGTTCGGAAAATACAAAGATCGACATCTTGGCACGTTCGGTTGCCTGGCCGCGCAAAGTTTTCACGAAACGAAAAATTTCACCTGCGGCGAAGGCGGCGCCCTCCTGATCAATGACGAGCGATTCATCGAGAGGGCGGAAATGATTCGCGAGAAAGGGACAAATCGGGCGCGCTTCTTTCGCGGCGAAGTGGACAAATACACGTGGGTCGATTTGGGATCGAGCTACGCGCCCTCGGACATTCTAGCGGCGTATCTGCTGGCGCAATTGGAAGTGCGGGAAAAGATCCAGAAGCTGCGCGAAAACATCTGGAATTTTTATGCCACGCATTTACGCGAATGGGCGGAGCGGTGCGGAGCGCGCTTGCCAGTGCTGCCGGATTACACCGACCAGACGTATCATATGTTTTATGTGCTGATGAAAACCGGCCAGGACCGCGACCGCCTGATGACAGATTTGCGCCAGGCCGGAATCCAAGGCGTGTTTCATTATCTGCCGCTCCATCTATCGAAAATGGGACGGTCGTTCGGAGCCAAGGAGGGCGATTGCCCGGTCACGGAAAGCGTCGCTGAACGTTTGCTGCGGCTGCCATTTTATAACACCCTAACGACCGCGGAGCTGACCCGCGTCGTGGAGGCCATGGAAAAATTCCGGCCATGCAGTTGATCTACAAGAGCTCCGCGCTTTACGGAGTCGTTAATCGGTTGCTCTACGGCAGGTACCATCTCGCGCGTTATCGTGTAATTGCCGATCTGATCCCGCCGCGCGCCAGCGCTGTCGATCTTTGCTGCGGAACGGCGACGCTCTATCATCGGTTCCTTCGAGCGAAGAATGTTCGCTACACCGGTCTGGATGCCAGCCCGAGTTTTATCGACGCACTCAACAGGCGCGGCGGCCATGGCATCGTGTGGGACCTGCGCTTGGACCGGCCTTTGCCGCGCGCCGACTACGTCATTATTCAAGGCGCGCTTTATTTTTTTCTGCCGGACCCGTCACCGCTGATTGAGCGCATGCTTGCCGCCGCGGACAATGGAGTCATCATTGCCGAAGCCATTCGCAATCTTTCCAGTAGCGCGATCCCGGGAATTTCCAATCTGGCGAAGAGATTGGCCGGCGCAGCCGAAGGAAGCGCGGCGACGCGTTTCAGTGAGGAAACTCTCGACCAATTGTTTGCAGATTATTCGCCAGAGTTGAAGCAGTCCTTCAAAATCCCAGGCGGCAGGGACAAGGTTTACGTGTTGAGAAAAACCGGGGCGCCCGTTTCTGTTCGATGAATCAGGAAAGCTTGGTTCAATCGACTGCGGCTGTCCCTGTCGATCTTGAGGAAACATATTGGTGGTACCATGCGCGAAAAGAAATCATCGCCAATACCGTCCAGCGATATCTTCGGCCCGGCAGCGAGATCATCGACTTCGGCTCCGGCTCGGGTGTTATTGCCAGGCACCTTGTCGATCTTGGTTTCAAAGTTCTCGCCGCCGATATTTCCGTGCCTGCGCTGGCGGCTTGTCGCCAACGTGGACTCAACACGCTAGACCTCAATAATGATTGGCCAGCACCGGCTATCGCCGATTGTGTCCTGGCCTGCGATGTCCTCGAGCATGTCGAAGATGATCTCGGCCTATTACGAAAGTTAAAACTTACGTTGCGTCCCGCCGGTTTGTTAATTGCAGCTGTGCCGGCGTACGATTTTCTCTGGAGCGGCGAGGATTACATCTCAAATCATGTGCGACGGTACACACGTTCGTTGCTCCAACGCCGCGTTCACAAGGCAGGTTTTTTTATCGAGCGGAGCAGCTATTTTAACACACTCCTCTTACCGCTTATTGCTCTGGTCTTGTTTTACAAGCGACTGTTCAGACCTCGTGACATGTACGTCTCCGATATCCAGCCCCTGCCGCAATGGCAGAATAACATTCTCTATACAATATTTGCCGTCGAACGTTACATTCTGCCTCACTGCGACTTTCCGGCCGGCGCCAGTCTTCTTATCATCGCCCGCAAGCCGAACCCTGAATGATCAATGTTCCATAGAGGTCATCGATTAAATCAGCCATCGGTGAGCCTTCGCTGGGCCGGCCCATAAGTTGCTGGCACAGATGACACAGCTTGCGCCGGGTATCGACGTCGCGATAATTGGGCTTCTTCGACACCAGGATGCCTCTGAAATTCAACGTATTGCGCACGATGGAACGAACCGCCCAAGCTTTCGCCGCTCTCGCCATCGCGTTTTATTCTGTTTCGGGGCTTGCGTATTTATATTTTGGTTCCCTGGCGGTAACACATTCAGATTTCTGGCAGCTGTACCAAAGAGCTCTTACTCATTCATCGTTCCAAACCGCGCTGCCCAAGTACGGGCCACATTCCATATTTTTTCCGACATTTTTCTGGCTGACTACACTGCGGTTCTTTCACGGCGAGCAGGAACCCCTCATAATTTCAGGGATTTTGCTGCTTTTCATTACGGTATCGCTGCTGTTGATACCCATTTGGCGCGACAAAAGCGTGTCGCTGACGGCAAAGCTGTTGTCAACACTTGTCTTGGTTGTGAGTAATTTCTGGATGGGGCGATCGGTCATCACCGGCTCCGGCGGATTCAACTGTATTTGCTCATTAGTGATGGCGGGAGCAGCCTCAGCTTTTCTCGTACTGCCCATGATGTGCGGCGAATCGAATCATTGGGTATTAGCAATCGCTATCGTTGTAGGTGCCGCCTTCATTGCCTGCTTCAGCTTCGGCTCCGGCCTCGCACTTTGGCCAACAATCCTACTTTTGGGTTGGTGCTTGCGCCTGCGGAGGTCCTCACTTGTCGTGCTGACATTGGCTGGGATGGTAGCCGCGGCGATATACGTCATGTTGCCGGGTGACAAAGCACCCATCGAAGCGCTAGCCTCGTTACCCGCGATGGCTGGTAACGGACTCGCGTGGCTATGTCAAATCATAGCAGCTCCCGTAGCATATGCGACTGCGGCGTGGCGCCCTCCATTGCTGCTCAATGAAACAGTGGAATCTCGCATTTGGATCGGGTTCGGTGCGGCAGGTCTCATCCTGGCCCTATTCACCATAGCGCGTGCGGTAATACGGCGCGACACCGGGCAGAGCAGCGTAAACTTCATCGGTCTGGCACTAACTACCTTTACCCTGTTTGTCGGGATATGTATTGTTGGGCCTTTAGCACTCACCCGAGGAAAACCTCCTGAAGTGGACGCTCCGCGGTATCTTTTCTGGACCACGTTCTTCTGGGCTGGGCTAGTTCTGCTCCTCATTGCACGAGCCGAAAAGGCTCGGTGGTTACGTTGGATAGGGTTCTGTACTCCATTGGTAATGTCAGTATTCGCATTTCCGTCACATCAACAGTGGGCAGTGCACTCGAAATATGCGCAGATCTTGGCTACCGATGCGGCCACTAGTCTGATTAACCGAGTACGCGACATTGAAACGCTGAAGATCATAGCGCCAGTGTACACTGAATTGCCATATATGGTGGCTCCCCAGCTCCGAGCACACCGGTTAGATATGTTCGCGGACGGCTTACAAGATTGGATCGGCCTTAACGAAGCAGGTTTGTTTGCCGGACGTCAGAAGCCGGAGGGATTGATGGGGACCTGCCGTGTTAGCAAGTTAGTGCAGTGCGACAATGGGGCTCCAGCAGCGCGAATCGTCGGCCACGTAACCACAAGGCGACATATTCCCCGCATTGTCCGATCGACGATTAGTCCAGTCGCATGGCTCGTCGATAAGCAGACGAAGCAGGGATATATGACTCCGAATACGCTGGTAGTCATTGATTCGAATGGTATTGTTCGCGGAGTAGCGCGGTCCTGCGGGATGAGTTCGTTCGCGAATCATGTGTTGTTTCAAGGCAAATTTTGCACAACTTGTATTCTTGGTTACATCTCCGATTACAATCCTCAGCTTCATTACATCGTCCGTAGCGTAGACGATAATGTTCTTTCGGAGGAGGCGCTTCCCGTCCAAGACGATGTTAGTAACAATCCCAACTCGTGAGACACATGCACCGCCTCTCGCGCACTCCAGCGGCTGCTTCGGGCTGAACCCATTCGCACAGCTGTCTCGATAACTTCTCATCGGCAAGTGATCAAATCTAGACAGTTTATTACCCCAGCGTTTTTGGCCGGCACATTTCTTTTGGTTTGCGCAATAACCTTTTACTATTTTGCCGTACTCAAACCTAATTACCGCGACAGCTGGCTGTTGGATTTCGGTCAAGCGGATGCGACGGACTACTTCGCTCAGGCAAAGGCCCTTCTGAAAGATGGATACCCCTACTTGCAAATCGGTTACGACAAAGTGCCATCGGTGTACCCTTTAGGCTACCCAGCACTAATGCTTCCCTGGCTCAGGATTCTGCCTCAATCCGATTCTATTCTTGCGCCGTACAGGACAAATCAAACAATTGGCCTGCTGTTAATTCTGGCCGTGTTTGGCTTTTATGCCTATCTCGCGATGCCGTTCGCGGGTGGAGTTGCGGCCCTGATGGTGGCCACGTTGCCGGGGTTTTTTACCTTCTGCCGGGCACCATTTAGCGAAATCAGCGCCACCACAGTAGTCGTCTTAGCTTTCATGTTTGCCTACCTCGGCTTGACCGAAGAGCGCCGCTGGAAAATCTATCTGTCAGCGGTTTTCCTTGGCCTGTCACTCAATATTCGACTGCAATCACTTTTCTTTGCGCCCCTACTGTTAACGATGGCTGTATTCCCGGCCAAGGAAAACCGCCTCCGCTGGCTTTTCCATTGTATTGGAGTTGCGTTCGCTTTCGTTATTGCAGCCAGCCCGATGCTCGTCCTCAACATGATCCAGTTTCATTCGCCCTTTAAGACAGGTTACGATTACTGGTTTCCCTCTTTGATTGAGAACCATCGGTTCTTTTCTCTCAGCTACATCCCAACCAACATCGCACGGCTCTGGAACGAACTCGCTCTCCGTCCGAACCCATATTCTGTCGCCACTATTTTCGGTACGGGTGCGTGTTTTGTCCCTGCCTTTGTTCTTCTCGTTTGCATGGGATTATTCTTTATCCGGCTCAACTGGTTCGTTGGCTGTGCTTTCCTGGCGGGCCTGAGTTTCTTTGCCGTGGTCGTGAGTTTTATGTTTGGAACAGATGGACGCATGTATCTGCCGCTCTGGGTCCTTTTGGTCGCGCTTGCCATCCTGCCCGTGACATGGGCGGCAAAAAATCTTGTCGCCAGAAAACGGTTCCTTCCGGCTGCAGCTATCTTCGTCCTGTTTGCCGCGGCCTGCGTGGGTTATCCTTCGCGCTCAGGCGAAATAGTTGGAATCAATCGATCGCAGGCATGGGATGCTATCCATTTCAACCCTTCAAATCGCCGATCCCGCGACTTTGTAGCACAGAAACGCTTCGTTGAACTCGTCAGCAATCAACCTGGCATCGTCTTCTCTGATATTCATCCTTCCTACCTGAACGTGCTTTTGCCGGCTGGTTTCGTGACGGCGCCCCTGGATGGAAAGGGATACGTCGGGTTCAGCAAAATTTTTCACTATGACCGGCCCCAGGCTACAGAACTTCTGAAACGCGGTATAGAACACACTATCCCCATCTACGCACTGTTCGTTTCGCAGGACGAGA
>Ga0193735_1000179_pt1 | contig 20432 bp, 14 predicted proteins | sample U1m2metaG_FD_145080 | JGI IMG/M metagenome (GOLD analysis project Ga0193735, IMG submission 145080) | Soil microbial communities from a riparian zone of the East river system, Colorado, United States - U1m2 | ecosystem: Environmental > Terrestrial > Soil > Riparian zone | place: USA: East River... | reverse complement strand
CGCGTTATCGAATTGGATTTGCTCGACGAGATCGCGCGTCTGTTGGTAATCGTCTTCTGTCTCCCCGGGGAATCCCACTATGATGTCGGTTGTGATCGCGATTCCATAGCGCGCTCGCCGGAGGCGTCGGACAAGATCGACATACTTTTCCGCGGTATAGGCGCGATGCATCGCTTTGAGAATTTTGTTGGAGCCAGATTGCAACGGCAGATGAACGTGCTCAGCCAGCTTTGGCAAACGCGAGATCGCATCAATTAAGTCGTCGCGAAAACCAATCGGGTGAGGCGACGTAAAACGTAATCGTTCGAGCCCATCGACTGTATGTACGGCTTCGAGCAACTGCGCGAACGGAGATCTGTTGTCGATCTTCGGAAACTCGTGGCGACCGTAAAGATTCACGATTTGTCCAAGTAGCGTGATTTCTTTGACGCCGCGCGAGACGAGATCGCGCACTTCGTTCACGATTTCGTCGATGGAGCGACTGCGTTCCGCTCCGCGCGTCTGGGGCACGATGCAGAATGTGCAGTGCATGTTGCACCCCTGCATGATTGAGACAAACGCCGTCGCCTGGCTTGGCGCGAGTTGCTGATCGCGGATCGTCGATTGCGATCCAGCTTCCTCTGCAACGTCAACAATGGAAGATCGCAGATCGTCCATTCGCCTTTCCATTGGGCGTTGGGCGTTGGACGTTGGGCGTTCGGCGTTTTCTGAAATTCGATTCTTCTTCTTCGCCACGAGCTCTTCCACATAATCCGCCACGCGATGAAACTTTTGCGTGCCAACCACAAGATCGACATGCGGCAAATTTTTCAGCAGTTCCGCGCCGCGCGCCTGAGCCATGCAGCCGAGGAAACCGAAAACCACGTGCGGCCGTTCTTTCGCCATGCGACCGAGCATTCCCATTTTCCCCAGCGCCTTTTGGTCGGCCATATCGCGCACGCTGCAGGTGTTCAGGAGCACGACGTCGGCTTCCACCTCGTGCGCGACGCGTTCGTAGCCTCGTGCCACGAGCGAGTGCGCGACTTGTTCCGAGTCGCGCTCGTTCATCTGACAACCGTAGGTCTTGATGAAAAACTTCGGCATGGGCGAGCGAAGATAATACACGTCCCAGCCGCCTTCGCTATGCAGAGATTATGCACTTTTCATCAGGTCGGTTCTTGCGATTAAATCGAAGTAGGCATGAAGGAACAAATTCCAGCAATCGGCGTCATTGGCGGCAGCGGGCTGTATCAAATGGAGGAAGTACAAGACGTCACCGAACATCAGGTCAATACGCCGTTTGGGTCGCCATCCGACACGCTCGTTGGCGGAACGCTAAGCGGCCGCCAGGTTTATTTCCTGCCACGACACGGGCGCGGTCATCGGATTCTGCCGCACGAAATAAATCATCGGGCGAATATCTACGCGCTTCGCTCACTGAACGTTCGCTGGATCATCTCGGTTGCGGCAGTGGGCAGCTTGCAGGAAAAATATGCGCCGCGGGATGTCGTTTTACCCTCGCAATTTTATGATCGTACAAGCAACCGCGCTGTTCATACATTTTTTGGCGAGGGCATTGCGGCGCACATCGCCTTCGCCGATCCGATCAGCGCGAACCTGCGTAATCTTCTGGCCGAATCAGCCAGGTCACTCGGCGTGACCGTGCACAACGGCGGCACTTATGTGAACATGGATGGCCCGGCGTTTTCCACGCGTGCCGAATCGGAATTCAATCGGCGCAACGGCTTTGATGTCATCGCGATGACGAATCTTCCAGAAGCGAAGCTGGCGCGCGAAGCGGAGATCGCCTTTGCCACGATGGCGATGATTACCGATTACGATTGCTGGAAGGTGGAAGAAGAACCAGTCTCGGCGCAGACGGTGCTCGGCCATTTAGTAGCCAATGCGAAGACGGCCCGGAAAGTAATTTTGGACGTGGTGCCGCGAATACCGCCGGAGCCGACGTGGCCGGAACACTTCGCGTTGGACACTGGGTTGGTCACGGATCGGAAGCTCTGGCCTGAAGGCACGGTAGAAAAACTCAAACCGATTTTGGCGCGGTTCCTGGGTTGACGGAGTGACGCGCTCTATCTGCTCAGCCCGAAGCGCTGTTTCGTTTGATCGCTTCGGAGAGCGCGCGGATCTGATCTTCTGTATGTAAAGCGGTCACTGTAATGCGCAACCGCGCAGAGCCCTTTGCTACGGTTGGATAACGAATCGCCGGCACAAGGAATCCTTCGCTTTTGAGTGCAGCGGCCAAATCGAGCGCTACTTGTTCGTCTCCTACGATCCACGGAAAGATCGCGCTGCTAGCGGCGCTGCGCTGCTTATTCATTGCGTTCACGAGAAGCAGTTCGCGCAGCAACTTGATTCTTTCCCAGAGTAGTACTCTTCGCTTCTCTCCTTCGGAGGATTCAAGAAAATTCACTGCTGCGAGTGCGGCCGCGGCGATCGCGGGCGACGGCGCTGTGGAGTAAATGAAGGAACGCGCACGATTGATCAGCCATTCAATTAGATTACGCGAGCCGCAGATGTAACCGCCGCTCGTGCCCAAGGCTTTGCTCAATGTGCCCATCTGCACATCGACATCTTCACTTGCGTTTTCTTCCGCAGCGAGGCCGCGGCCGTTTGCGCCGATTACGCCGACCGCGTGCGCTTCATCGAGCATTAGCAGCGCTCCGAAACGTTTCTTCAGTTCAATCAAATCGCGCAACGGCGCGCGGTCGCCGTCCATGGAAAATACAGACTCAGTCACGATGAGAATGCGTTTGCCCGGATATTCACGCCGGGCCCAGTCGAGAAGACTTTCCAGTTTGCGGAGGTTATTGTGTGGAAAGATTCGCAAAATCGCGCCACTCAATTTTGCACCGTCAATGAGCGACGCGTGGCAGAGTTTATCGAGCAGAACGACATCATTTTTGCTAACCAGGGCCCCAATGACTCCGAGCGCGGCGGCGTATCCGCTGCTGAAACACAGCGAGGCCTCGGTCCCTTTCCATTTCGCCAACGCGCGCTCCAAACGAACATGCGGCGATTGCGTCCCGCTGATCAGACGCGAAGCGCCCGCGCCGACACCGAATTCATTGACGGCCTCGATTGCCGCTTTGCGCAATCGAGAATCATTTGCAAGACCCAGGTAATCGTTCGAGGAAAAGTTCACGAAGCGTCGGCCGTCAATTTCGATCTCTGGCCCTTGCGAACTGCTGATTTCCCGAAGATGGCGATCCAACGACGCCGCTCGGAGCGCCTTCAATTGCTCTTTGAAGAGATCCTCCACCGCAAACGATTGAATTGCGACCGGAACCAATTGAGAATCAAAAAATGAAGACGCGTCTCTTTGATCACATCGACCTACGGGTAAAAGACATGGAAGTGGCGAGAAAGTTCTACGGAGAATTTCTGCCGCAGCTTGGGTTCGTTCGCGAAAGGCATGAGCCAGCGCCCGCTGAAGTGTCGGGTGAAGATTTCCATACGTTTTATTCTGCGGGCGGTGACAGGCCGTCGGAATTTTTCGGTTTCACGGAGGATAAAAACCATCAGCCAAACGGTACGCGCATCGCGTTTTGGGCGGATATGCGTGATGAAGTGGATCGGCTGGCGAAGCTGGTGCGCGAAGCGGGCGGCAAGGCGCTCGAAGGGCCTGAAATCTGTGCCGACTACAGTCCCGGCTATTATGCGTTTTTCTTCGAGGACCCGGATGGCAACAAGCTGGAAATTTGCTGCCGGGAGAGTCCGGTCATTGCGCAATGAGCGACTTTCGACGAACAGTTGAACAATGACTAACCGCGCGCATGAACCTGCGATTTTGCAGGGCGCGCGTCGTGTTCGGTATCTCAAACTAATCGCTCTGTTCAAGATCGCTAAGGGCGCGCTGCTGCTCGTGCTTGGTGTTTCACTGCTTTTTCTAAACGCGCGGACTCGCTGGATGGATGCTCTGTCGGATTGGGCCGCGGACGAAATCCTGCTGGAGCATAGCAAAGCTGTTGCGTATTTGCTCCAGAAACTGCAAGCGGTCCTTGCGGGCGGCACGCTGCACGCCACGGGTCTTCTGGCGCTGTTTTATTCGGCGGTTCTTTTCACCGAAGGAATAGGCGTTTACATGCAGCAACGCTGGGCAGAGCTACTGATGATTTTCGCGACCGCAGGCCTGATTCCAATTGAGATTCGTCATCTTTGGCATCGCCCAGGTCTGGTGGGCGCGCTCATTTTGCTGGCGAACTGTTTCATTGTCTGGTTCCTGTATCGGGTGCTTAAGCGCGACAAGGCGGACACGCACGTCGCGCAGCCGCGAGAACTGGTCGAGACAGGTGTAGATGGATGATTTCTTTGTGAGCGCGGACACGCTCGGCAGAAGACGGAGCGCCGATTATTTTTAGCAACCAAACTCGCAGCTGGCGTCAATGCAAAAGCCAAAAGTTGATGATAACCTGACTTTAATGGCGGATTTCGGAACGACCGAAGCAATCTGTATCGACGTGCTCGATAATCCGGCGGCAGAGGAAGGCATTTTGCTCAAAGTGATGTCCCGGGGCCCATTCGAACAAGGCCAGCAAGTGTGGATAGTTGATCGCGACGGATCAAAAGTCGGTGCCACTGTAGAAAATGTGGTTCAACAAACCGTCGACAGTGAAGTGACGCTCTCGACCGTGTTGCCCGCGTAATTGTAGCCGCCGGCGCTGACCGCGGTTGCCGAATTTGATTGCGAGGTTCCTTCTTCCGCTCGGAATGACAATCAACGCGCTGATTCCGTGCCAATGTGATTAACAAACCAGGTGCTTGTGAGTTCGGCGACTTTCTCAAGCGCGCCCGGTTCCTCAAAAAGATGCATCGCGCCGGAGACAATTTCCAATTTCACTTCGCAACGCATCTGATCGCGCGCCATTTCGTTTAGCTCAATCACAACGTCGTCATTTCCACCAACGATGAGCAACGTTGGCGCCTGAACTTTTGGCAACGCATCGCCGGCCAGATCGGGACGTCCACCGCGTGAAACCACGGCGCCGACATCATGTTGAAGCTCTGCCGTTGCGACGAGAGCCGCACCTCCGCCGGTACTCGAGCCGAAATAGCCCACGCGCAGATCGCGTGTTTGCTTTTGTTGTTTTGCCCATCTTGTGGCGTGAACGAGGCGTTCGGCCAGCAAGCCGATATTGAATCGGTGCTCACGAGTACGCATGTCGATTGCTTCCTCGTCCGGCGTGAGCAAATCGAAGAGTAACGTTGCTAGTGCGGCATCGTTCAGCGTGCGCGCGACAAATTGATTGCGTGGACTGTGCCGGCTGCTCCCGCTCCCATGCGCGAACAGCACTAGCGCGACCGCCTTCTCGGGGACAGTCAAATTTCCGGAGAGGACTGTGCGCCCGGCGTGAATTTGCACTTCATTCATCGTTCAGGACATCTCTTGCGTGGCCTGGCTGAGTAATTCGCGCACGTCTTCATCGCTTGTTTGCGAGAAATCTTCATAGTACTGACCGACAGCCTGAAAGAATTCAGGCGTGCTCAGGCAGATTGTTTCGTCGGCTCGTTCTTCGAGTGCGTGGCAGGTGTCTGGTGGACCGACCGGCACTGCCACGACAATTTTTGCGGCGCCGCGCTCCCGCAACGCTTTCACCGCGGCCCGCATGGTTGCGCCGGTGGCCAATCCGTCATCCACCAGAATAACAATTCGATCACGCAGCTGTGGTGTGGGACGTCCTTCGCGATAAATCTGCTCGCGCCGTTCCAATTCAGCTGTTTCCCTAATGGTGAGCGCGTCGATGGCCTCGTCGGCGTGTGGTATCGAGCGCATGACATCTTCATTTAAAACGCGCACCCCGCCCGAAGCGATCGCGCCGGCTGCCAGTTCTTCGAAACCCGGCACACCGAGCTTGCGCACGATGAAAACATCGAGCAGCGCGCCCAGACGCTGCGCGACTTCGAATGCCACTGGCACACCGCCTCGCGGCAGGCCAAGCACGATCACGTCAGCGCGACCGGCGTAATTGACGAGCTTCTCCGCAAGCAGCCGGCCTGCTTCGGTTCGGTTTGCAAAAGCGCGTTCCATGCGGCGACCCGCGCCGCTTCAAGTTGTTGCCGCAGCGAACGCGGGAAATAACGACTGCACCTCGCGGGGAAAAACTATGCATCACTTTTTCGAATTTCACCACCGCCAATGTGATTGGGCATGTCTTTGATCACACCAATCGCAGCTGCAAATCCTGCGAAACAGGATGGCGGAAGGGGTGGGATTCGAACCCACGGTGGGTTTCCCCACGCTCGATTTCGAGTCGAGTGCCTTAAACCGGACTCAGCCACCCTTCCTTAACCAAGAAGAGAACGTCGAACGCCCAACGTTCAACATCCAACATCGAATGCAAACGCTACGGGTGAAATCGTCAAGTAACGCAGACCAACGTGTAGGCGCAGGCACGCAAGGAGCGGCGGTCTCCCACCGTTGGGGCGATCTGGAGATCGCCCCTCCTTGAGGGGACGCAGACAGGATTGTCTGCCTCACCCCCCAAAAAATGTTACAATTTTTAACTTGCCATGCCCTTGGCCGGGGCTGCATATTGTGTGTCCAACCGGACAGCCACGCTATTACTTGTTGTTTGTTGTTGACTGGTATTCACAGGTTGTTGGCGCCGCTGTTCACCAGTATTCGCATCTTATTCGTAACTTTAACCCCTCCTCACCTGCCATGATTCAACTAAAACCCGGAATTCCGCCCGCGTCACTTAATTCGCCGTCTCGATCGGCCACACGCCGAAAAAGCAGGACGGGAAAAAGGAAAAATAGCGGCCTGCACTTCAAGCGCGTGTTCAGCGATGCTGCCGTTGCGCCGTTCGATCAAATCGAATGGGAACAGCGCACTGCCGAAATCAATGACGATAGTGGCAAAGTCATTTTTAAGCAGGAAGACATCGAGGTCCCGAAAAGCTGGAGTGCGCTCGCCACAAAGATAGCGGTCTCAAAATATTTCTACGGCGACATCGCAAATGGCACCGATCCCTACAAAGGCGGAAGAGAAACTTCAGTGCGGCAATTGATTCATCGGGTGACGCGCACGATCGCCGATTGGGGAATGGCGGATGGTTATTTCGCGGACGCCGAAGCCGCGGAAATTTTCTACCACGAACTGACTTGGCTTTGCCTGAACCAGCATGGCGCATTCAACTCGCCGGTCTGGTTCAATGTTGGTTTGTATCATCAATACGGCGTGGGCAAGGGCGCCGGCGCAGGCAACTATTTTTACAACCGCGAGACCGGTAAAGCGGAGCGCGCGCCTTCGCAATACGAATATCCGCAGGGCAGCGCCTGTTTTATCCAGAGCGTGGACGACACGATGGAAGACATCATGCGCCTGGCCATGAGCGAGGCGATGCTCTTTAAGTATGGCAGCGGCACCGGAACCGATCTTTCTTCGCTAAGATCGACACGAGAAAAATTAAGCGGCGGCGGCAAACCGAGCGGGCCGCTCTCGTTTCTGAAAGTTTACGACCAGGTCGCGAACGTCGTGAAGAGCGGCGGCAAAACACGCCGTGCGGCTAAGATGAACACGCTCAAAGATTGGCACCCAGACATCGAAGAGTTCATCGACGCGAAGCAAAAGGAAGAGAAAAAAGCGTGGGCGCTCATCGAACAGGGCTATGACGGCAGCTACAACGGCGACGCGTACGGATCGGTAATGTATCAAAACGAAAACGTGAGCGTGCGCGTGAGCGACGAATTCATGGAAGCAGCACAGGAGGGGCGCAAATGGTGGACGCGCCGCGTAACCGACGGCCAGCGATGCGAGAAGAAAGACGCGCGCACGTTGCTGCGCAAAATCGCCGAAGGCACATGGGTCTGCGGCGATCCCGGAATGCAATTCGATACCACGATCCACAAATGGCATACGTGTAAAGGCACAGACCGGCAAAATTCCACGAACCCATGCAGCGAGTATCTCTTCCTCGACAACACTGCCTGCAATCTCGCTTCGCTAAATTTGATGAAGTTCAAGACCGCCGAGGGCGATTTCGATGTAGAGCGATTCAAAGCCGCGGTGCGCATTTTCATCACCGCGCAGGAAATCATTGTCGATAACGCAAGCTACCCGATCAAGGAAATCGCCGAGAACTCGCATATTTTCCGTACGCTCGGGCTCGGTTACGCAAATCTCGGCTCGCTCGTCATGAGTTACGGCTACGGTTACGACAGCGTGGAAGGCCGGGCGTTGTGCGGTGCGATCACTGCCATCATGACCGGTGAAGCTTACGAACAAAGCGCGCGCATGGCGCAAGCGCTGGGTCCGTTCCCTGGCTATCACGACGCGCACGCCAGCGGTGTCCCGAAGCCGGTCGCGAAGGACAACGTCGCGTCAATGTTGGAAGTGATCGAGCTGCATCGTTGTGCGGTGCGTGAGATATCGGATGCGAAAGAGTTCGCGCATCTGAAAGAGGAAGCTGCAAAAGTTTGGGATAGCGCAGCGGAACTCGGTAGGCGCTACGGTTACCGCAATGCGCAAGTCACCGTGCTCGCCCCGACGGGCACGATCAGTTTTCTGATGGATTGCGACACCACGGGAATCGAACCGGACATCGCGCTGGTAAAATACAAGCTGCTCGCGGGCGGCGGCATGCTCAAAATTGTGAATCAAACCGTCAAACCCGCGCTCGAGAAACTCGGTTACAATGCCGAGGAGATCGAACGTATCATCGCGCACATCGATGCGTTCGACACGATTGAAGACGTCACCGACACCGATGGAACCAAAATCTCATCCGGCCTGAAACCGGAACACTTGCCGATTTTCGATTGCGCGTTCAAGCCATTCAAAGGTCAGCGCTCGCTGCATTACCTGGCGCATCTGAAAATGATGGCTGCGGCGCAGCCATTTCTGAGCGGCGCGATTTCGAAGACCGTCAACATGCCCGCAGCAGCGACGGTGGACGACATCATGAACACATACGTCGAAGGTTGGCGGCTGGGGTTGAAATCGATCGCGATTTATCGCGATGGTTCGAAACGATCTGCGCCTCTAAACACGCGCAAGACAAAGGACATGGGCGCTGCTGTAGCCGGCCTAGCTGATGCTGGTCCTGAGGGGGACGCGCTCCAAAAGCGCATTCTCGAGTTGGAACAAGAATTGGCCACAGTGCGCAACCGGCTTGATCAACCGGTTCGGCATCGCATGCCGGACACGCGCTCGTCGATGACGCACCGGTTCGAGATCGCTGGTCACGAGGGTTATATCACCGTCGGGTTGTATGAGGACGGGCAACCGGGTGAGCTTTTCATTACCATGTCAAAGGAAGGCAGCACCATCGGCGGACTCATGGACACGGTCGGCACCCTCACGTCGATCGCGTTGCAGTACGGTGTGCCGCTGGAGAGTCTCGTGAAAAAATTCGCGTATCAAAGATTCGAGCCGAGCGGGTTTACAAAAAATCCCGACATCCGCCACGCAACCAGCATCACTGACTACGTTTTCCGTTGGCTCGCCTGCCAATTCATCAAAGGCTACAAAGAAGCAACGTCGCCGAACCGTGCGCAGCCGGACCTGCCGCTCAAAGAAATTGTCGAGATCGAGAAGAAAGCGCTGAACCGGCCAGTCACTGATTTAGCGCGCACCGGCGACAAACAAGTGATCGATGTGATCACAAATGACCCACCGACTAATCTTGGTACCGCAGGACATAGCGGGAATGGCAATGGCCATGATGACCGCGTCATGGTAGCGCTCGGCAGTATCTTCATGGGAATCACCTGTTCGGTCTGTGGCAGCGACAAAGTCATCCGCGCAGGCGCCTGCGGCGTCTGCATCGAATGTGGTACCAGTCAGGGTTGTAGCTGACGCCCGCGAATCACGCAGATCGACGCGAAACCAGCATCACACCCATTAAGCTGGATAATCGGACTGACCTGCGCTTGATTGGAAACGCGGACGCACATGGTTACACTGCGCCCGCCCGACTTTGGCTACGAACTAAATGAACAAGCTCGACGCGCAGAGACAAAAGGAAATTCAACAGGCTGAGGAACTGCTTTTCGCGGGGCCGCAGGCGCTCGGGTTCGCCAAGGGACTTTTCCAGGGTCATTTCGTAGCGGACTGGGTGATGCCGTATCCGCGCATTCCAGCGGCGCAACAAACCGAATTGGATGAGACGCTGACTGAACTCCGCAAGTTTTTGCACGAACATCTCGACCCTGCGGAGATCGATCGGCAGGCGGACATACCGCGCAGCGTGATCGATGGCTTGGGACGCGTCGGCGTGCTTGGTATGACCGCGCCGAAGGAATACGGCGGCCGCGGTTTCTCGCAAATGGCGAACTGCAAAGTGCTGGAAGAAATCGGGCGCCGTTGCGCGTCCACATCGGTTTTCGTAAATGCGCATCACTCGATCGGGATTCGCGCGTTGCTTTTGTTTGGCACGCGCGAGCAAAAACAGCAATGGCTACCAAAACTCGTGAATGGTGAGCAACTGGGCGCATTCGCGCTCACTGAGAAGGAAGCCGGGTCCGATGCGGCAAATGTGCAGATGCAGGCGCGTCCCAGCGAGGACGGGTCGCACTTTATTTTGAACGGCGAAAAACGTTACATCACCAACGCCGCGATCGCGCACGAGCTCACGGTAATGGCGCGCACGCCCGTGCCGGGTTCAGACAAGACCGCGATCACTGCATTTCTGGTCACGCCTGACATGCCGGGATTCGAAATCCTCGAAGGGCGCATGCCGAAGCTGGGAATCCGCGGGACCGCCACGGGCCGATTCGCGTTGCACGACGTCAAAGTTCCCAAGGAAAATATTCTGGGCACGATGGGCAAAGGACTAAAAGTCGCGCTGACGGTGCTGGATTTTGGGCGGACTACATTCGGCGCGTGCTGCACGGGCGCAGCGAAAACCTGTTTGGAGCTGGCCGTCCAGCACGCGAACACGCGCAAACAATTCAACAAAACGCTGGGCAATTTCGAACTGGTCAAAAAGAAAATCGCGCGCATCGCGGCCGACGCGTACGCGATGGAAGCGATGACCACGGTCACCGGGTCATTCATCGATCGCGGTCTGGAGGATTACATGCTTGAGACCGCGATGCTGAAGGTGTTCACGACCGAGCGGCTCTGGGAGTGTATCAATGACGTGTTTCAAATTCATGGCGGCGCGGCCTACATGGCCGATCTTCCACTGGAGCGAATGATGCGCGATGCGCGCATTAACCAGATCGGGGAAGGCGCGAATGAAGTGCTCACTTCGTTCATTGCGCTGGTCGGGATGCGCGGACCTGGCATGGAGTTCAAGGAAATTTACGACACGATGATGAAGCCATCCCGCGATCGGATTAGCAAGGCGTGGGCCGCCGGAAAGAACCGCCTCGGCGCGACCATTCGCGTACCCGATGTGCCGGTGCAAAGCGAGCAACTGCGTTCGCACGCGCGGCAACTCGGCCGCTTGATCTGGCGTTTTAATGTTGCTGTCAACCGCGCGTTGATCACGTATCGCGAGCCGATTCTCGACATGCAGCTTGTTCAGGAACGCATCGCGAATGCGGCAATGGATCTGTTTGCATCAACGTGTGTCCTCAGCCGCCTAGACAGCGAAATTCAATTCGCTCGTCGAAATGGCGATGCGGCACCGCCCGATCACTCAGCTGCCGATCTGTTTTTGCGACAATCATTTCGCCGGATTCGCGGTTTCCTTGGCGCACTGACGGACAACGACGACAAAGCGGTGGTCGCAGCAGCAAAATCCAGCTTAGCTAAGGCTGCCAGTTAATTTCTATGTGGTTAGCGCCAAAGGCGCTGTCTCATGATAGCCTGGGCCAACGGCCCAGGAATTCGATTACGCAAATTAACCAAGCGCTGAAAGCGCGCTTCAGTGAGGCGCGATGCATTGATGGAACGAAAATGAATCGTGCCTTCAGCGCTAGCGCCTTTTGGGGAACTGCGAATCCTGGGGCGACGCCCCAGGTTCGAGGTGAACGCCGCGCCTTTGGCGCTAAACATGCAGGTTAAATTGGCCGCACGCATTTATACCGGCAAAGATGTCGATCTTCGCTGGCTGAAGGGGAGAACGTGCGCAGTGATCGGCTTCGGCGCGCAAGGCCGTGCGCACGCTCTCAATCTTCGGGATAGTGGGATCGACGTAATCGTTGGGCTTTATCCCGGCAGCAAGTCGCGCGCTCGCGCCAGGCGAAGCGGCCTTCGAGTGCTCGACACGTCCCAGGCTGTGCGACGCGGCGACATTATTTTCTTGGCGCTTTCAGATACGCAAATGCCGGCCATTTACCGGGAACAGATCGCTCCGAACTTGCGTCCAGATCAGACTCTGCTCTTCGCGCATGGCTTCGCGATTCATTACCGGACGATTGTTCCGCCCAAAGACATCGACGTGGTGATGGTCGCGCCGAAGGGACTGGGACCGATGGTGCGTCGAGAATTCGTGCACGGTCGCGGCGTGCCTGCATTGATTGCAGTTCATCAGGATCGCAGCAGACACGCGAAGCAAACGGCTCTGGCGTGGGCAAAAGGAATCGGCTGCACGCGCGCCGGTGTACTCGAAACGACGTTTCGTGAGGAGACTGAGACCGATCTGTTTGGCGAGCAAGCGGTGTTGTGTGGCGGCACCAGCGCGCTCATTCGCGCCGGCTTTGACACGCTTGTTGGCGCCGGTTATCCGCCCGAGCTCGCCTATTTCGAATGCCTGCACGAACTCAAGTTCATCGTAGATCTAATCCACGAGGCAGGACTCACCGGAATGCGCAGATTGATTTCGGATACCGCCAAATGGGGCGAGCTGACCGTCGGTCCAAAGATTATCGATCAAACAGTCCAAAAGCACATGAGATCTGCGCTTCGTGACATTCGCTCTGGCAAATTTGCACGCGAATTTATCCGGGAAATGACAACCGGGGTGCGCCGTCGCGAGCGGTTGCTGCGCAAAGCTGAAGCGCACCCGATTGAAAAAGTTGGCGCACGCCTTCGCGGTCTAATGAGGTGGAAACAGAAAAGCTAAAAAACAAAACACACGCGGCGTTGCCGTTTCAGGCAACATGCCACTCGCCGGACTCCGGTTTTGGCGGAGTTACTTACTCTTAGCCCAGCGCGCGATAACTAGTTGCCGAGCGCTGCAGTTGCGGTCACTTGGGCGCCGCCCTCCGGAGCGCGGCCGATTATTAGTAGCGGGTTGGCGGTGGTCGGAACTACGCCGAAGTACCTTTCGCATTTTAGCGGAATGCCAGAGGCGATGGTCTTCACATAGCAGATTTTTGCCACTCTTGTTTGGGCCACCGCATTCTTGCTCGGGTCCGTAGCGAACGCCGACGCACAAAATGCGAGCGCGAGCAGGATGCCTACATATGTTTTCATGGTCTGATTGTGAGGCCGTATCGAACTTTGCGCAAGCTAATTCGGAGGACCTTTAGGACAAAGAAACAACACTTTCGGCCATCTGCTTTCCCAAAGCTCCCACGGGCGACGCAAGCCTTCAGTCTGCCCAGAGAAAGTGTTCCAGGCGCAGATGATTCAGCCGGGCCTTCGCTTCATCGCTTCGGTTGCCACCCACCGCGGCCAGGCGCTCGTAAATCGCAGCCGCGGACTCCCATTTTGAATCTTCCTCCAGGAGTCGCGCGGCATTAAATCCGGCCTTGTAGTACCAGAAAAGTTCACGTTGTCCGTATTCGCGCGTTTCGTCGTCCAGAATTTTATAAAACGTTTCGAGCGCACCGGCGCGGTCGTCTTTCTTTTCCAGGCACAGGGCCTTTTTGAATAGCGCCTGGTTGCGCCAGTGGCTGGGCTCGTTCTTGTCCGACGCCAGTTGGTCATAAATTTCGATGGCCCGCTGGAAATTTTCGCTGCCTCCCGTCTCAAAAGAAATGTCGCCTTTGGCGCAAAGCGCTTCCCGTTTTTCAGATTGCGGAGCGTCGCTTTTCAGCACTTCATCGTATAATGCGAGAGCATCTTTGGTCTTGCCAAGCTTGCGCTCGATAAGGGCTTCTTCATTGCGCGCGGACCACCGCAGCGCGCCGTTTTTCTGCACGACCTGATCGAACAGAACAATCGCCCGGTCCAGTGAATGCTCGCCCATGCTCGACATGGCTGACTCTGCCGCGAAAAAAAGTGCTTTTTCCGCGAGAGAGTCATCCGGATGCTGTTGCGCGATAATTTCAAAGTGCGTCTGCGCGTTTGCGAAATCCTGGCGCCGGTAATAAAGCTCCGCCAATTTCATTCGAACTTCCGGAGCGAATGGTGACAGCCCGTGTTGCTCCAGAAATCGCTTTGCAAGCTCAATGACTTTCGTCTCGTTTCCGCTCGCTGCCTCTTCTACCCAGATGCTGAGATAATCGGCGCGCTCCACCGCCGCGGCGGTTGGCGCCGACTCGGTTGCGTGAGCCAGAGTTTTGCGCGCTTCATCCACGCGTGGCGGCGACGAGTGAAAGGCCAGCTCGGCCAGGGCAACCCATCCCTCCGACACGCGCGGATTTTTGGGAAAATCACGAATGAACTGCTGCAACGATGCTTCCGCTTTTTTGTCGCCTTTCGCCGCCTGCATCAGAGCTTCCTCCAATCGCAAAGTGGCGCGAGCCTCTTTATCGCTTCCCTGCTGCTCCAGCTCGCTGTAATCAACCAGGAAACGGGCCTGGTTGCCAAGGTGCAACCAGCCACTGGAGGCATTAAAGAGCGCAACTCTCGCCCAGGGCGAATTGGAATGCGCGATTTGTTCAAAAGCCGCTGTCGCGGTATCAAATCGCTTTGCCAGGTAGTGCGCTTGCGCAGACAAAAAATCGATTCGAGCCAGGAAAGCCGGTTCGGGATGCAGCAGACGCGCATCATCCAAAATCGCGATCGCCTCGTCGAAATGCCGGTCTGCCACTTCAAATTGTGCAAACTCAAGGAAAGCGGCTGGAATCGCCGGGGATTTGGTACTGGTATGCCTCAGGTCGGAAAATAATTGCCGGGCTCGCTCCCTCCGCCCGGCGCGAATTTCCAAACGAGCAAGATACCATCGCGCAAATGTTCGCCGCGGCTCTTCCGGCCTGCGCACCCATTTTTCAAGCTCATGGCGGGACGGTTTGTGCTCTGCGCGATACAAATCATCTAATTTTGAGAAGAGAAGAGTCAGATCCGGGTCCGCCGGGTGAAGATCGATAAATTGCTCGATGACATTGTCTCCGGCTTCTGGCGTTTTTAGTTGCAGGTGCGCTTCGGCTATGCCGAAGAGCGCCGCGATTAGCGTGGCATGACCTGCTCTCTCCGGCCGTTTCAAAAGCGCTTGAAACATACTGATTGCTCGTTCGGGTCGCTGCAAAAGCAGCTCCAGTCGTCCGCGCAACAGCCGCCGCTCTCTCCGCTCGGCAATCGATCTTGGCTTCATTTCTTCCAAGAGACGCTGCGCATCAGGGGCATTGCCCATTTCAATGTATAGTTCCGCCGCTCGTAACTGCGCTCGGATAGCCCATTCTTTGTTGTGGAGGAGAACGCCAAGCTTTCTCGAAGCTTCTTCCCGCTTTCCTAACGCGCGCAGCATCTCCGCCGCCCCAAAAGTGGCTGCTCCGAGAAACGGTGAAGCTTCGTCGTTAGCCAATTTCTCATAGAGCGGCAGCGCGTCGGCCCATCGATTCAGCGCAGCAAAGGCTTGGGCGCGGAAGAACTTTGCCCAGGGGAGTTCGCGCACTCGAGCGTCTGCCAACAAAACAAGAGTATCTTCCGGCTCTTTTGCAGCCACCTGGGCTTCGGCAAGTTTCTCGGCGACCGCGCACCATTCGGCATTGGGCAGATTCCTGTTTAGCAACGCCTGCAACCGCACAACCGCAACCTCCGGCACGCCTTCTGAAAGTGGCGCGCTCGCTTGGGCAATTTCAGCGGAAGTGTCCGCACGCGCGAGTGGCGCGAGTAGGCTCATGAGACCTATGAGACCGATGTGTCTTATGAGTGTCATGTTTTCTCCAAGACTCTTCGCAGGTATTTGCCAGTATGACTCTGCGGAACATCGGCAATTTCTTCCGGCGAACCCGCTCCTACTACCTCGCCGCCACCTTCGCCACCTTCAGGGCCCAAATCGATTATCCAGTCGGCGCACTTGATCATCTCCAGATTATGTTCGATCACAATCACCGTATTACCTGCATTGCGCAGCTTCATTAACACTTGCAGCAGTTTCTCAATATCGGCGAAATGCAATCCGGTCGTCGGTTCATCGAGAATGTAAAGGGTGCGCCCGGTTGCCTTTTTCGCAAGCTCAGTAGCGAGTTTCACGCGCTGCGCTTCTCCGCCGGAGAGAGTTGTTCCGGCCTGGCCAAGCCGCAGATAGCCAAGACCGACATCCAGCAGGGAGTTTAACTTTTCTGAAATGGTGGGCACATTGCGGAAAAAGCGCGCTGCCTCATCCACGGTCAGATCGAGCACATCGGCAATATTCTTGCCTTTGTAAGTAATCTCGAGCGTCTCACGGTTGTAACGCTTGCCATGGCACACTTCGCATTCGACATACACGTCCGGCAAAAAGTGCATCTCGATTTTGATCAACCCGCCGCCCTCGCAGTTTTCACAACGGCCGCCTTTGACATTGAAACTGAAACGGCCTGCGTCATACCCACGCACCCGCGCTGTAGGCAATTGCGCGAACAGCTCGCGTATGGGCGTAAAGGCGCCGGTGTAAGTGACGGGATTTGACCGCGGCGTTCGGCCAATCGCACTCTGGTCAATCACAATCGCCTTGTCGATCTGTTCTACTCCGCGAAGCGCTCGATGAGTGCCCGGTTTCTCTTTCGCGTTATAGAAACGCCGGAACAACGCGCGCCGCAGAATGTCGTCCACCAGAGTGGATTTGCCGCTGCCGGAGACACCGGTCACACAGGTCAGACAGCCAAGAGGAAAGGATACGTCGATTTTCTTGAGGTTGTTTTCAGTTGCACCGACCACTGTAAGCCATCCATCGGATCGCGGCTGAACGCGCTGCTTTGGAATTGCGATGCGCGCGCGTCCGGAAAGATAATCACCGGTCAACGAATTCTTCGCGCGCAGAATGTCGTTGAGTTTCCCTTGCGCCACGATTTCGCCACCGCGCGGGCCTGCGCCCGGGCCAAGATCGATGATGTGGTCGGCAGCTCGAATCGTTTCTTCGTCATGTTCAACTACAATGACCGAATTTCCCAAATCACGAAGACGCCACAGTGTCCCCAGCAATCGCGCATTGTCGCGCTGATGCAACCCGATGCTTGGTTCGTCCAAAATGTAAAGAACCCCGGCGAGCCCGGAGCCGATCTGGGTCGCCAATCGGATTCGCTGTGCCTCGCCGCCGGAAAGCGTCCCGCTTTGCCGATCCAGGGTTAGATACCCGAGCCCGACTTCAACAAGGAATTGCAAGCGTGATTGAATTTCGCGCACCACATCGGTAACAATGGTTTGTTGCTGCGCAGTCAGCTCCAGCGCACCAATAAACTGAGCGGCTGCTTCGATCGTCAGCTCACTGAACTGGTGAATGTTCAGTTCGCGTCCGTGTCGGTCCTTTATGGTGACGGCAAGAACTTCCGGTTTAAGCCTTGCTCCATTACACACCTTGCATGGTTCGCGCGTCATGAACGAGCGAATGCGATTGCGTGTGAATTCACTCTGAGTTTGCTCGTAAAGCCGCTGCATTTGCGGCACGAGACCTTCGAATGGTTTCACGACCTTCTGTTCGCCATTGTCGCTGAAATTCATTTCAATCGGTGTCCCATTCGTGCCGAAGTAAAGGGCTTGTTTGAATTGCTCTGGCAAATCGCGAAAAGGAACGTCTTCATCGACGTGAAAATGTTTCACCAGCGCTTTTTGCAAATGCCGGTAGTATGCCTGCATCCGTTTTGTCCCGCGTCGCCACGGCGTGATTGCTCCTTCGGCCAGCGTTCTGCCGGGATCGGAAATCATCAGGTCTGGATCGCAGACCAACTGCCTGCCAAGCCCATGGCAAGCTGGACATGCCCCAAGATGACTGTTGAAAGAGAAATGTTTGGGAGTCAGCTCAGCCAACGTGAATCCGGTCTCCGCGTTTCCGTAATCCGTAGAGTAGCGCCGTTCTGCCCACTCTTCTGATTCGATGTTGGATCTTGGACGTTCAGCGTTCGGCGTTTTCTGCGTCGATCGCAAGATTGACAATTTGTTTCCGCCCCATTTGAGCGCAGTCTCAATTGAATCTGTCAGGCGCACACGAATCCCATCGCGCATGACCAATCGATCGACTACCGCCTCGATAGTATGCCGGCTTTTCTTGTTGAGCCGGATTGGCTCGCGGCGATCCAGCTCGGTAATCTGACCGTCAATGCGCGCGCGAACGAATCCTTCGCGTTTGATCTTTTCGATCACATCCCGGAATTCGCCCGGTTGATTATCGATCAGGGGCGCAAGCATAATAATTTTAGACCCTGGCTTGTATGCCAGGATCTGATCGACAATTTGCTGAGGCGTTTGGCGACTCAGCGGCCGACCAGTGAGCGGATCGTGCGGCTGACCAACAGCGGAAAACAGAACCCGGAGGTAATCGTAAATTTCAGTGGTGGTCGCGATTGTGGATCTTGGGTTAGCGCCGGCGCTGCGCTGTTCGATGGCTATCGCTGGTGAGAGCCCCTGGATAAGATCAACATTCGGTTTTTCCATCTGATCGAGGAATTGCCGCGCATACGCGGAGAGGCTTTCGACATATCGGCGTTGCCCTTCAGCATAAAGGGTATCGAAAGCCAACGAGGACTTCCCCGAGCCACTCAGGCCGGTGATGACCACCAACTTCTCCCGTGGAATCTCCACATGAAGGTTCTTGAGATTGTGCTGGCGAGCACCACTAATCTTGATGACTTGTGCAGGCATTCTGACCTCAAATCCCGAACCTTTTAGTCAAGCACACGCGTCCGTTTTCTCCAGCGAAATTGGATTACCAAGAGGACAAACTGCCCTTTAGCCGCTGGAATTCCTTCCGAGGCAACGCCTGTGACTCACCGCCGACTGGTCGCTACGGTTTTTTGGGCGGTGGCGGAGCTTGCGGCGCCGGCGCGGCGGGAGGAACTGCCAGCATCGGCGGAACGGTTGGTCTCCCTGTAGGGGCTGGTGTGGATGAGGTGATCGGTTTCAGTATTCGCAATTGCTGCATCGCCTCGCCGGCCCAGAAGCTGGTTCGGTATTGCGTCAGGATAGTTTCACAGATCCGGCGCGCATCGTCGTTCCGATTTTTCGCCTTCAAGATGTACACCTGTGACAGCAAAGCTACAGGTGCATTGTAACTGTTCGGGTACGCCGATGCGATCTGCTGATACATCACCAACGCCTCATCCGCTTTTCCCATCGATTCCAGATTGACCGCCATCGCCATTTTCGCCGTGCTCACAAACTCATGCTGCGGATACTTCGCAATAAACGTCTCCAACGTTTTGTTCGCTTCCGCGAATTTCTTTTCGTTCCGCTGAGCTTCAGCGAGCAGAAGATAAGCGTTGGCCGCGGCGAGCGTGCTCGGGTAACGGTCTATCACCGCTTGGTACTCTTGCGCGCTTTTAGCGCTCGCTAACGAGGCCGACGCGGCTGCGGCGCGTCGATCGGAATAAAAGCGATAACCAGTAAATGCCATCACCGCGAGCAGCACGATGATAAGCGCCGCGGTGATTTGTTTTTTGAAACGTTCCCAAAAGACGCGCGTCTCCAGTGCGACGTCACGAGAAGGCGGTGGAGCTGTTGGCATAGATTTCGTGCGCTGGGCTGGTCAAACCCTCCGAGCGTCGTCTTATGCCATGCGACGGTTTCTCGTGCAAGCGCGGCATCGAAAACCGGTATGCGCGCGACAACGCTCCTCGCGGCGATACAATCTTACCTATGACTGCATTCTGGAATTCTTTTGAAACTTTCCTCGGTCTGGGTGTGGAACCGAAAGACTTGACGTTTGTTCAAATCTCCGTGCGCGGAATCATCGTCTTTCTTGCCACGTTGATTATGGTGCGGCTCGGGCATAAACGCTCGCTCGCGCACAAGACGCCGTTCGACGCGGTTTTGTTGGTCATTCTCGCGTCGGTCCTTTCGCGCGCCATCAACGGCTCGGCGGCTTTTTTCGCCACACTCGGCGGCGGCGTGGTTTTAGTAGTCCTCCACCGCATTTTCGCACATTTGGCGTACCATTCTCACGGGTTTGGAATTTTGGTCAAAGGCAAGCCTGACACCATTGTGCGCGACGGCGAATGCGATTTTCCGGTGATGCGACGCAACCACGTCTCCACGCATGATCTGGAGGAAGACATGCGTCTCAGCGCGCACACCGACGACCTTTCTAACATTCGAGTTGCCCGCGTGGAACGCAGCGGCGACATCAGTTTTATTAAAAAATAATTTGACCCATACGGCTCATTTGACCTATGACACATGGGACTCATGAGACGGACCAAAAAGAGGTGGATCAAACCGACGCTGAAGACCGTGCCGATCTTTTTCGAGTGCACCTGTTACGCAGGTGCGGTTTGATCGAACGGGATTAACGACTTCGAAGACT
>Ga0193735_1000177_pt1 | contig 20536 bp, 17 predicted proteins | sample U1m2metaG_FD_145080 | JGI IMG/M metagenome (GOLD analysis project Ga0193735, IMG submission 145080) | Soil microbial communities from a riparian zone of the East river system, Colorado, United States - U1m2 | ecosystem: Environmental > Terrestrial > Soil > Riparian zone | place: USA: East River... | reverse complement strand
TTTGCAAAATCATCAAAAGAGGAGGCAGCGTCAGTCTCGGAGAGCGAGGACGCTTCGCACAGCGAAGCAGCTACAGAACTGGCAGCAGAAGCAAAGCAAGAAACTGTTCATACGTCGGAAGGTTTTCCAGATCTACAAAAGCAGACGGCTTCAGTTTCCGGGAGCGAGGACGCTTCGCACAGCGAAGCGGCTACAGAACTGGCAACAGAAGTAAAGCCGGCAGAATCTTTCCGCGGCACCGTACCAGGCTTCATCTTTTCAGGGGTACTATTAGGCCTCATACCAATGTGGAATAGTGCGCTGTTTATCGCGGCAGCTGCTGTGTTGGGAGTGTTGCTCATTTTGTTTCCACTGCGGCTGCAAATGCTGGCTTTGGCTATCACCGCGGGCCTGATCGCTCTGCCACAGATGCTCTATTTGGGGACTGGCAGCGGCAGGGCACCGATGCCGCGCCTCTTTCACTGGGGTTATATGGTTGACCAGCCAACGGCTATGAATGTGGCCAAGTATCTTGGTTTTACCTTTGGTTTCAAGTGGTTGTTAATTGCGCTGGCGCTGATTTTTGCTAGCTGGTTTCAAAGGCGCCTGTTCCTGGCAGCTTTGAGCCTGCTTGGAGTTGCGTTTTGCTTCCAGTTCACGATCGAGGTCCTTGCCAATCAAAAGTTTTTGCACATCTGGGTAATCATCGCCAACCTGTTCGTCGCCTTTGCGCTCTGGCGTTTGTGGCGTCTATCACTGGGTGGAACTACACTGCCCGGGAAATTCGTTGCGACTGTTCTTTTCCTCCTAGTCATTCCGGGTGGCGTCATTGATTTCTTTCCGATTCACAACACTGGGTGGAGCGAAGTACAGTATCGGAACGATCCATTGATCGATTGGCTCAATAAAAACACGAAGCCGCGCGATATCTTTCTGACGGATCGCTTTGTTACTCATCCTATTCTGATGGCTGGACGCCGCGTCCTTTATGGCTGGCCCTACTACGGATGGTCAGCCGGTTACGATGCGAGTAAGCACGACAAGCTATATACAGAGCTGTTCGAGGGCAAGGACCCCTGGAAAGTATATCATCTTTTGAAAGACAATGGCATCAAGTACGTGGTTTACGACAATGCGGTTCGGCAGGGTCAATTCATCAAGCGACCAAATGAACAGTTGTTTGCCACTTATTTTCCGAAGGTGTTTGAGGACAGCAGGTATAATGGTCTGGTAATTTACAAGGTGCCCGAGACATCGCCTCCCAAGCTCAGCGCCATCCCCGAAGGTGTTACTAACATGTTTGAAGGCGGCAGGGGAACCGGCAAAGGAGAATTCGATTTACCCAGCGGAATGTGCATTGATGGCAACGGAAACGTTCTGGTCGCCGACACTGGTAACGGACGGATCGAGAAATTCTCCCCGACTGGCACTTTTCTTAGTGTTATAGCAAGTAAGGGAAGCGGCCACGGGCAATTAGGAGAGCCGAACGGAATCGCCGTTGACCACAGTGGCAATATTTACGTAGCAGAAGTCGCGTCAAATCATCGTGTCCAGAAATTAGCTCCCGATGGGACATTCATCGCGGAGTGGAAAGGCCCGGACGTTGGATTTTACGGACCGCGGAAGATCGCCATTGGCCCGGACGACTCTGTTTATGTCGTCGATCAAGGGCGCGCGAGAATGGTTAAGCTTAGCTCTGATGGCCGGGTACTTACAGTTTGGGGGAGCAAAGGCTCTGGCGACGGTCAATTTGACGACCATACTTCGGTGGCAGTTGATCCTACAACCAATACGGTTTATGTCGCCGATCCGCGTAATAAACGGATACAGGTATTTGACTCAAACGGGAAATTCCTAACTAAATGGTCGGTCCCAGAATGGGGACAGCCAGCTGGCTTCGAAGACTTGGCTATAGATTCAAAGACAGGTCGAATATACGCATCAAGCACCCACACCGATGCAGTGCTTATTTTTGGTTTAAATGGAACCAGAATTGGCACGTTGGCGCCAAAGCCACCTGATCGGTTCGGCGGACCGTCAGCCCTGGCTTTGTTTAACCGCAAGCTCTACGTCCTGAACATGTATGGAAATAGTGTAAGCGTGATCGATCTGTAGCTAAGGTAGCCCCACCCATCGCAGCGCATAACTGTCATGGTTTAGAACTCATTCCATAAATGACTGTCATGTTGAGCGGAGCGAAACATTCCTCGGCTGGTTCCGATGCGTGATCGCTCTCAAAATTGATCTGAGATTCTTCGCGTTGCTCAGAATGACATCAATGCTATGAAGTTGGCTCTGGGAAAATCGCGACTTCTTACACCGAAAACCCTATTGCTCGGCTTGTCATTCATTGCCATGGTCATTTGCGCTTGGGCTGCCGCCGCGCACTACCGGAGAATGGCTTGGGGTGATCTATGGCAGCCGATCGGATGGCTGCTTAGCATGCTCTTTTTGCTTTGCGCCTTTCTGCCAGATCCGCGTGGCCTGGCGACTGGTTTCAGATCTTTGATAAAGCCGAGCACAGCATTCTTTCTTTTTTGGATCCTGTTCTTTGTGGTTTCGCACCTCTGGAATTTCCACACCGCGCCCTGGAACGGTAACGCTCTATTTGATGAGTCCGCTTGGGATCTCTGGTTCTTGAAGAGTCGCATTATGGATCATCCATTTCAGCCGGTATGGCCTGATCACATTATGATGGCCCGAGAGACCCTTTTCCATTATTATGTTTGGGCATTTCTACATCTGTTCGGCTATAACATTTTGTCTTATGAGGCAGCCCTCTTTGTTATTTGGTGTACGATCTTTATTTTCACTCTACTGTTAGTTCACCTACTTTTTAGATCTTACATTGTCACGTCCGTTACTGCAGTGGTCTTTAACTTTCTACCTTTTGCATTCATCTTCACCTTTGCTGGATATCGCTACCCTATGTCGACTGCTTTGGGCGTGGTCTCTCTATACTTCTTGCATCTCGGCTTCAAAAGTGCCTCTTCTTTTTGTCTTTCGCTGGGTGGCATTACGGCGGGACTGTGCCTTGCGGCTGCCATACCTGGCAAGCAGTATGTGTTGGTCCTTCTGCTTTTTGCCCTCCTCTACACCGGTTTACATCTCAAGACCTTAAAGCGGAGCGCCAATTGGAGTTCGGTTTCTCTAATCGTTTATGGGTTTCTTGCGGGAGGCATGCCAATCCTTTGTTACATCGTATTTAATCGAGCAGACTACACTTATTACGAAGGGACATTTATTCACCGATTCTGGCAAGCGATGCAGGGGCATCCTTCGCCCAATGACATGCACTTTTACGTGAGCCGGATCTGGAACTGTTTTTTTAAGAACCCGGGCGAACGGCAATTTATTCCCGATGTGTTGCCTATTCCGCTGCCATACTACTTTTTTTTGCTGCCTGGTCTTCTTCTTGCGTTAGTCAAGAGACGTTATGAAATAGCAATGCTGGCAACAATCCCTGTTGTCGGAGGTTTTGTGGCAGGTGCCGAAGAGCGCCGCGTGGGGCTTCTGCCAATGCCATTCTGGATCATCCTCATGGGGTTTGCCTTTGCTGGTCTTTTGAGACTGAGACTGCCTCCTGGATTTAAGATCATCATTCTCGGGGTCGCAAGCTCTGCACTGGCATGCGGTTTTGTTCCCTCAATTCAATACATCTATGGAAAGACCAAGAGTCCCTTTTCGGTTTACCACTTCGCCCAAGCAGAAGTTGCTGCCTCGCGTTTCCTGAAAGACATCGTTGCCGGAAGGGAGCCGACAAACCCGCACCTCGAGCGTGACGAACTCAAGCGCCAGGAAGGTCCGGACGCTCCTTACGATACGCTAATTTGCCCAAATATGGCTTATTCGATTCTCCACTTGTTTTTGCATGACTACGGGGATCAGAAGATCCTATCTTTTTGTGGTGGCTCGCCTATTTGTGTTATGGCCCAGCAGGAAATATGGAGACTTAACAAAAATGCCATTGCCAACTATGTCCCCCGGGGTAGGGATCTGAAGCTAATTTGGCAGTTAGAAGATCCTCTAAAGACGGACAAAATAATTAAGATGTACGAGCCGCTCCGACAACTTGCGCAAGAGCAAACTATTTCCTATTCGTTTGTGAGCGGTGATGCATTTAGTGGCAAATCCAAATTCTACGTGTTGGATATCCCCAGCGAGAACATCGCGGAGTTTCAGGAGCGGGTGCGGAGTTTACCTGATTCTCTTGAGCCCACAGCTAAACCTACGCCACCACCTGCGCCCCTGCCGATCTCTGGCGAGTGGACTCCGTGTGCTAGTGAGATGCACCAATGCAAATTCAGCGGTGCCAAGCAGGTCCGATTCGGGGCTAATGGTATTTACAATTATGGCACGTTTACGGGCGGAGTCCTTTGCGCTAACGCAATCTTCGGCGATCCGATCAATGGCGTGATTAAGCACTGCGATTACGCCGATATTATCGGGGCAACACCAACGCCATTGCCGAAATCGATACAGAGACCTGCAACCGGCGGCTGGACTCACTGTGCTAATGAAACCGAACAATGCAATTTCAGCGGCACCAAGCAGGTCCGCTATGGGGCTAATGATGCTTATAATTACGGCATCTTTACCGACGAAGTCCCATGCGCTAACTCGATCTTCGGCGATCCGATCTCTTGGGTAGTTAAGCATTGCGATTATGCCGATGCTATAGAGGCAACACCGACGCCAACGCGTCGTCTACCCCAGCGCTCCCGCTAGGTTACGGCGACTCCATTTCAACTAGTCAAACCGAGCAAAAATAACGCGAAGCATGCAAAAGCATAGTTGAGCCCATGGATTCATCTCAGTGGAAGAGTAAGCTTCCCATACTAAGAATTCTGTTATTCAGCTTGTCAGTTGTCAGTCTGTTGATTGGCGCTGGCGGCGCCACGGCTCACTATCTAGGATGGCCTAAACCTACGCCAGCGCCACCGCCTGCGCCCCTGCCGATTTCTGGCGAGTGGACTCCATGTGCTAGTGAGATGCAACAATGCAATTTCAGCGGTACGAAGCAGGTCCGATTCGGGGCTAATGGTATTTACAATTATGGCACCTTTACCGGCGGAGTCCTTTGCGCTAACTCAAGCTTCAGCGATCCGATCAATGGAGTGGTTAAGCACTGCGATTATGCCGATATTATCGGGCCAACGCCGACCCCAACGCCGATACTGATACAGACGTTGTGTAATCGGGCGCATCCCATCGGCTGGCTGTTAGGCATGCTCTTTTTGCTGCTCGCGTTGTTACCACAGCCGCGTGAGCTCGCAGCCAGCTTAAAGTCCCTGATCGGACTCAAAACGGCGTTCTTTCTGTTCTGGATTCTGTTTTTTGTAGTTTCGCACCTGTGGAATTTCCGCACCGCCGCCTGGAATGGAGACGGACTGTTTGATGAGTCCGCTAATGACCTCGGGTATCTAAAAACTAATATTATAGGTCACCCATATCAGGCGGCGTGGTACCATGGTATCATTACGCGAGAGACACTGTTTCATTACTATGTGTGGGGTTTTCTTAAGCTATTCGGCTTTAACATTCTCTCGTATGAAGCTGCCCTTTTTTGTATCTGGTTAGCGACCTTTGTGTTCACTCTCTTGTTAGTCGACCTGTTCTTTCGTTCTTATGTTGTCACGTCGGTTACGGCATTGGTTTTTAACTTTCTGCCGTTTGCATTCATTTACACTTTTGTTGGATACCGTTACCCGATCACGATGCTATTCTGCGTCGCTTCTGTCTATTTCCTACATCTGGGGTTTAGAAGGGCTTCTTATTTTGCGTTGTCCCTGGGTGCGATTGCGGCAGCGCTTTGTTTAGCCAGCTCCATCCCCGGCAAGCAATATATGCTGGCACTTATGACCGCTGCGCCAGTGTACGCTGTATTTTATTGGAACAGTTTAAAGCGAACCAGCCTGTGGAGCTCGCTGGCCGTCATCGTTTATAGCTTTTTGGCGGCTGCCACGCCAATTCTCTTTTACATCATCTTCAATTGGGCACTCTACAGATATTACGAAGGCACGTACCTTCACCAATTCTTCAGCGCGGTGCGGGGAACACCGGCTCCTAATAATCTGCAATACTATCTGACGGGGCTCTGGAAGTCTTTTTTTGCTGCCCAGTACGGGCCTCGGCTTTTGTTTCCAGATGCTTTGCCTATTCCGTTGCCATATTACTGGCTTTTAGTGCCCGGTTTGGGGCTAGCTCTGTGGCAGAAGCGTTTTGAGATCGTGCCGATGGCGATGCTTCCAGTAGTAGGAGTGTTTGTTTCGGGAGGCCCTGCCATTGAGCAGCGGCTGTTACTTGCAATTCCATTTTGGATCATTCTGATCAGCTTCCCGCTTGCTGGGCTGTTGAAGCTTCGGCGCTGGCCAGGCCTGTACATTGGTCTCTGGGGCGTGGCAGCGTCGATACTGCTGAGTGGGTTGGTTCCTTCGATTCAATATATCTATAGCAAGACAACAAGTCCGTTTGCTGTGGGCCAGTTTGCGCAACATCAGGTCGCTGTCTCACGCTTCCTAAAACATGTTGTAGCTGGTCAAGAGCACCCAGGTCCTCCTCACCTCCAACGCGACGAGTTTAATCGAATTAAAGGCATTGCCGATCCTCCTTACGACACCTTCATCTGCCAAATGGATGCTTATTCAATCATTCATCTATTCTTACATGATTATGATGATGACAAGATCCTGTCATTTTGCGCGGGATTGCCCTCTTCCGTTGTCATGACCGAGCAGGATGTATGGGACGCTAATAAAAAGGCTGTTCTGAGTTATGTTCCAGGCAATAAAGATCTGAAGTTGATTTGGGAAAAGGATCCAAAGACAGAAAGAATAATCGGCAAATTTCAATCACTCCGCAGGCTCGGAACGGAGGACACTATTTCGTACTCATTCGGAGGCAGGGTAAGGTCATTCTACGTCTTGAATATTCCTAACAAAAACATTGGGCGCTTTCAGAGGCGCGTAAAAGCGTTGCCCGCGACGCCGGCTGGGCCGGTGTCCGAGGTCAGCTCATCGGATGAGGACGTGGCTACGATGTTTGAAGGCGGCAAAGGAACGGCAGACGGGCAATTTGCTTCGCCGACTGGCATCGCCGTTGATGGCAACGGAGATACTTTTGTGGCCGATACTGGCAACGGGCGGATCGAAAAATTCTCGCCAAACGGTAAGTTCGTGAGAATCATAGGAAGCAAAGGGAATGGTCACGGCCAATTCTCTGCGCCAAATGGCCTGGCTATCGACCAAGCTGGAAACATTTACGTCGCTGAAGCTGGCAATCAGCGTGTGCAGAAACTATCGCCCGATGGCTCGTTCATCGCGGAGTGGAAAGGAACGCAACTCGGATTTTACGGCCCCCGTCGGATAGCTATCGGGCCGGATGATTCGGTTTATGTTGTCGACCAGGGCCACAACCAAATCGTCAAGTTTAGTTCGGAAGGTCAGGTGCTTGCGGCTTGGGGCGGCAAAGGCAATGGCGACGGTCAGTTTAATGACCCGACGTCCGTCGCAGTTGATCCCGCAACCAATAACGTTTACGTCGCCGATCCGCTTAACAAACGGGTTCAGGTATTCAATGAGAATGGGAACTTCCTTAGCAAGTGGCCGGTACCCGAATGGGGAGGGCCGGCCGGCTTTGAAGACTTGGTCATCGATTCGCAAACAGGCCGGCTATACGCGTCGAGCGTACACATGAGCACTGTGCTCATTTTTGATTTGAGCGGAACAAGAATTGGCAGTTTGACACCAAAGCCACCTGACAACCTCGAAGGTCCATCAGCTGTGGCTTTGTTTGGTCGAAAGCTCTACGTACTAAACATGTATGGCAATCGCGTAAGCGCGATCGATCTGTAACAGACAACGACCTGTTTATTTTGACAGTTTTTTCGAACAAGGCCTCCGGGGAAAAATTATTTACGGCTGGCGAAAACCCAGATCAAAACGGTAATGTTCCTTACCGCCTCATGCACAGGACCACGCTGGAAGGCGACTCGAGTTGCAGCACGCAAGGGAATTTCATCAAAGAGCGAACGGACGAATCGAATAACCCTGTCTCCCTTTGTTGGTGGCGGCAGCGAGCGCCAAGCCCGCCAGGGAGGCGCGACACTCACCAGCGCGCTGTCTTTCCAAAGATATGCATCCTTTCATATCAGCGGGGCCACCACAATCGTCAAACTAACAAGTGACAGACCTGATAATACTTTGTCTATTGGAGCACATCGGAGTATAACAAGCAAACAGCCTTTACAACCCCGCGCCGAACCGGGTACGGCGCGATTCCAAACTAAGATGCAGCACTAATCACTTGATCGCCAAAGTTGGGCACTCTAAATACCTAGTAACAACATACGCCGCCACCGTGCTTTATGTCACAACCAACCGCTAGCCCTCGACTAAAGGTTTTATTCTTGAGCTTATCAGTTGTTAGTCTGGTGCTTTGCGCTTTGGGCGCAACAGCTCACTATCTGAAATGGGCTTGGGGAAATCCGTGGCAACTCGTCGGCTGGCTGCTCAGCATGGTGTTTTTGCTCATCGCATTCTTGCCAGCGCCAAGTGAACTCAGGGCCAATGTCAAATCTGTAATCAAGCCGAAAACGGCCTTCTTTGTGTTCTGGATCCTGTTCTTTGTAGTCGCGCACCTCTGGGATTTCCGGACAGCACCTTGGAATGGAGACGGTCTTTTCGAAGACGCCTCCGTGGATCTCTTGATGTTAAAAACCCATGTGATCAGTCGGCCTTTCCAGGCGGCTTGGTTTCATTTTTATGGGCCTATTGAGCATGAAACCCTTTTTCATTACTATCTATGGCCGTGGCTTCATCTATTTGGTTATAACATTCTGACCAATGAAGCAGCGCTCCTGGGTCTTTGGTGCACGGTGTTTCTCTTCACGCTTCTGTTAGCTGATCTATTTTTTCAATCTTACGTTGTCACATCTGTCATTGCACTGGTTTTTCACTTTTCTTCCATTCGCGTTCATTTATACGTTCGTCGGGTACCACTACGTAATGGCCGTCCCCTTATGCGTGGCCTCCCTTTATTTTCTGCGTCTCGGCTTCAAAACTGATTCTTCTTTTTGCCTGGCCATGGGAGGCATCGCGGCAGGATTATGCCTGGGGAGTTCGATGCTCGGCAAGCAGTACATCTTAGCGCTTTTGGGCTTTGTAGTGCTCTGCGCTGTGTTCGATCGGAAACGCCTAAAGCAGGCTATCAATACGCGCCGGGTCTTTACAGTCATTTATGGCTTCGCTGCCGGAGCCATGCCTATTTTCGCTTATATTGTTTTTAACCGGCGTGACTACGCCTATCATAACTCGCCCTATTGGCATAGTTTCTTGCAAGCAGTCCGGGGACATCCCTCTCCAAATGATCTAACATATTATGTGACCCAGCTCTGGAGGCTTTTCTTTAGCGTTCCGGGGCCGCGCCTCTTCCTTGGTGATGTATTGCCTATCCCATTGCCATACTACTTTTTCTTACTGCCCGGGATTGTCCTGGCGTTGCTCAAGAAACGTTTTGAAATTGTACTGCTGGGGACAATTCCGGTTGTGGCGGCCTTTATCTCGGGTGGCGGTGTTATTGAGCACCGGCTGCTTCTAGCAATCCCATTCTGGATCATCCTGATGTCATTCAGCTTTGCCGGCGTTTTAAATCTGAACATGCGATCAGGCTTTGAAGGGTTGTGTTTGGGGAGTAGCATGATTCATTGTTGTGTGTTTTGCGAGGAGAAACGGGTTGGCTTTAGCTGACTGGAAGGAAATGCGGGTTCGATTCCCGTTGCCCGCTCATTTTACCTATTAAAAATGGGCCTTTTAGGCCGTTCAAAGTGGCAAAGTCAGAACGGAAAGTCAGACATCGTCCATTTTGTAGTTCGATTCTCGATCAGGCGCATTTCCAGAGCGAAAACACGTTAAACAATGCATTTTAAGTCTGAGTTTCGTTCTGAAAAGCCCGTTTCCCCGCGCGGAAATGCCCCTAGAACCGCGTTTGGCGGCGCAGCAGTGTCCAAGACCAGCGGGCGAGCGGCTCCGAGCGTCCTAACGGTTCACCGAACAGCGTTCCGAATCTATCTTGCCTTCCCAAATGCCGCTCGATTTGCAGGATCGCGCGCAGAATCGTTTTGATTGCCGAATGGCAGATTGATCCGTCGTGTACGTCATCAACGATTCCTGCACGCTTTACGGCGTACGACGCTTTGTGATTGAATGTCGCCAAAGAGTCGCTTCCCCCAGCAGTTTTACGAGATTGCCGCGAACGAAGTCGCTCAACGCAATGTGGTTCGCGGCATCATGGCAAAGGCATTCACCGATGCTGGCGGTGACGAGAAGAAAGCCATCGTATACTACATCGACCGCCGTGCGGCACAGTTGGCACAGGAAGCCAGAAAAGGGCAGCGCCAGCAACAACGAACGAAACGCGCCGCTGCCAAGGAACAGGCAATTTCAAGCCTTCGCCAACCAGCCTACGGCGCATTATCCGGCCTATTTGGGGCAGTGACTTTGGTATCAGGAGTGTTAACTCTTTTTTTCGGTCTTGGTGCCATAGGTCTGGCGCTGGATCAAGCGGCCCCCGATCGAGCGGCCCGATTTGTCGGAATGATCATCAGTTTCGCATCAGCCACGGTATGCTGTGTCGTAGCTGGCGTGTGTGGCTATCTAACCTACAGGTGTATCAAGGGTGGGATTCGAAAATAGTTTTTGTAGGTTGACGCCCCACAGAGTGCTTCGTCGTCCCCGGCCCGCTTCACAGGATCGCGCCCAAATCGTTTTTGATTGCCGCATGTCTGCGCGGTTAAGAACATGCCATCAACGATTCCCGCACGCTTTACGACTGACAGCGGTTTGTGATTGAATGCGGGGCATGAGCATGAGTGTTGGCGAGCGAGATAAAAAGATGAGCGACTTAGCGAGCGAAGCCGCTGAAGCGTTCCTTCACAAGTATGAGATCGGAGATAAACACCTTCAGTCTTCTCCGGAAACATTTCTCCAATCCTCAATCCCTTACCTTACAGTCCGGACGCTTCATCGGGTGAGAGATACGCTCGACCGCCAAGAGAAAGCTCTCGATAGGCAAGAAAAAGCTCTCAAGAGTTTGGAACGCGATTCGCGATGGATTAAACGACGCGCGCTGATAGTTTAGCTTATATTGAATTCAATAGAAGCTCACCGATGAAATGAAGAAATACAACATTCCTGAGGTCTCGATTAGTATCACTCTCGCGCTATCCGCAGCACTCATCTTTTATTTTTCAACTAATCCGCCACAAGTGCACGGTGATTATACGTTTCGGATTGCCGGGGCCTTGCTCCGTGGAGAATTAGGCTTACGCCTGAATGAATTTCCAAGTTTCTTAAACGAAATGATTCCCTACGAGGGGAAGTACTATTCCGCGTTTCCATTAGGCTCTGTGATCAGTATGCTGCCAATCGCTCTCCTGTTCCATGAACCGCCGCCAGTGCATGTCATTATTGCGTTAATCGCCGGAGCGTGTGTCTATTTTTTCTTTCAGTTCACGACAGCATTTAATGTCAGCTATCCGAAGCGAATCTTATTGGCGCTTTTCCCGGTATTCGGGACTTTGATGTGGGCTAATCTGGGAATTGGCGGTGCATGGTTCATTGCTCTGGGGCTGGCGGTTCTCGGAGAGATTGCGGCACTTTATTTCACGTTAGTTCGTCCATCGCCATTGATTGCTGGTGCGTTCTTTGCCCTTGCCTTCGGAAACCGAACGGAACTAATCATCACTGCACCTTTCTACCTTTATTTTTTCTCGCGCACGGCCCGCCTGAACATCGTAACGCTGTCGAAGTTTGTAGTTCTGCCGATAGTTCTGGCGCTGCTGACTGCGGCTTACAATTTTGCCCGATTCCATTCGGTTTTCGATTTTGGATATCTTCGCATTCCGGGGATGGCCCCACTCTTTACACACGGGTTCCTTTCTCTCCATTCAATTCCCCTTAATGCCCAGGTTATGTTACTTGATGGATTCGGAATTAGATCTTACCCTTTCTTTTTTCCCCCGCTTGGATGCTCGATGCTCTCTACCAGTCCATTTCTTTTCCTTCTTTTTAGAGGAGGCGGCAAACACGCAGTGATATGTTGGCTTGCAATCGGCCTTCTCACTTTCGTTCTTTGGTGCCACGGCGAACCCGGTGGCTACCAATTCTCGTACCGTTACGCCATGATCCTTCTTCCATGGATGTTCATTTTGATAGCAAGTAACGGACCGACCACGCTAACACCCATCGAGATTTCTCTGTTCCTGGTTTCGGTCGCAATTAATGCCGCTGCAACACGAGCGTTTTCATAGGCTAGTTAAGAGATGCCTTTATTTTGCACTCCGAATTTGCTCTGTGCTGGCGTTTTGGACACCCGAATTGGACTTTTCCAGCGTCGCGTCCCAACCCGCGCCGACCAGCATCGTGTAAATGTCTTTTGCTTTCCCAGCCGCAGCAGCCTTGTTTGGAGTTTTGAGATTGAACGTTTCGCGTCGCCCCCGCCATATGACGCAGTCGACTACGCGAAGTTTCGCAGCCGATCACACGATGCTGTGATTCGGGTTTACGATGACGCTGGCAACGTGATCCAGACGCACCAACACAAGGGCGATTTCAAAGGAGGGTGAACAGGCTTGCCATCCTGCCGCCTTTTAAGAAACACTTCCCTCTATGGAGGCAGAAATAGACGACAAATTGCCGTCTAATTCTAGTTAGATGTTACAGCGCGGCATTGTGGCTCTTGTGCTTTCAGCGGCTGCTGTGCAGGCAGTCGAAGTAAAGGATCAAATGTTTTCCGTGACTGACATCGCCAAGATCAAGGGTATTTGCCGTCAGGCGATTGGTTATCCAGTCGCGACCGAGCGCGTCCTGTGGTCGCAGCTTACGCCATTTCTTCGCAGCAAGTCCGAGCTAGACCACCTCATTGTGGATTGTAGCAGCCAGCATTGCAGCGGTTCGATCCGTCTGCGAGATGATGCAGAAGTGTTGTATACATCTGTCCATGTGCCGCCGGAGCATTGCAAAATTGGGCCTGGTGATCTGACACCAGACATTGAATACAAAGGAAATAATCGATTCGTAGGAGTGGCGTTCGTCAGGCATGGTAATGTTGTATTCAGGCGGGGCGACTTGCCGGAGTGGTTTATAGATCAGCACAAACGTTGATGCTTCAAAAAACATCTAACCAATCGATGAAGCCAACCACTGGCCGTTCTGGGTGCCTCGCGCGCGACACTACGGCTGTACGCGCGCGACTCGTTGGAGGCACAGAATCCCGTGATACTGATGTTGGGTTTGTTTCCCTCCATTCAGTACATTCATGGGACGACAAACAATCATTACCTTTCGATGGCACATTGGAGGCAAGGCGAGGTTGCTGTCTCACGGTTTTTGAGACATGTGGTAGCTGGTCAAGAACACCCCGACCCTCCTCGCCGGGAGCGCGACGAGTTCAATCGCGTCCAAGGCATTCCCGATCCTTCCTATGAAACCCTGATTTGCGCCGGTGAGGCGAAAATGGTTCTTCACTTGTTTTTGCACGATTACGATGATGAGAAGATTCTCTCATTTTGTGCCGAGGAGCCCATGTTTGTTTTCACCAACGATCAGGATCTATGGCGCCAAAACAAAAAGATTCTTGTCGGTTATGTTCCGCATGGCAAGGATCTGAAAATAATTTGGGAAAAAGGTTCAAGAGCAGAGGGAATCATTAAAATGCTGAAGCCCGCTCGAGAACTTGGCACAGAGGACTCTCTCTCCTTTTCTTTTGCCGGAAGGACATGGAACTTCTACGTTATCAACATACCTAATAACAATATTCGGCAATTTCAGGAACACGTTCGCGCTTTGCCAGATCTTCTTCCATAGTGAGGTATCCAATTGCGGACTCGTAAAGTCCCGCTACAGATAGATCACGCGCCAATCTCCATCCTATGATCCTTTTGGAGAACGTCGTAGCGATGGTTTATGGCCAGCAGGTGTTTGGCTCACTCCATTCACTCGCAAGGGGACAAACCTGTAGCCGCCGCTTATTACCTGCGGTGGCTCGGGCCGGTTTTTTGCTTTCGCCTGTCGTAGAGCCAATCCCTTTTCGCTTTGGGATCGACGAACTGGCAGAATGAATTGGCAGACCTTGAAGTGGCGTCAATCCGCATTGGCGCTGCTGGCGGAAGCAGAGTAGCAAACCATTATCTATGACCGCCTGTGCGAATGAATTTCTATCGTTTGGATTTTCAGCGGCAGGCACTGGCTCACAAATGAAACTTGTCAGCCGCTAGCTGCGCTGGCCGGAGCGGAGCGACACCGCCGAGTAGGCCGTCGCATGTTGCACGCCTTGGGCGAAGCGAACAGCTACATTGGTATCCTTATTAGTTTTCCCCCGCTCCAGCGCCTGCATCTCCCCTCGCTGCGCTCTGCCGCGCCTCCATTGTCATTCGGGCTATGTCTTACGACTAATAAGAAATCAGTGTAAGATCCGCGTAAAAGACCTTGAAAATGACGTGTCGGCGAGTGCTCGCAGTCGTCAAGGCACACATGCCTATTTAGGAACCCGGAGGTAATCTCCGCGGCTGAAGTATTTTTCCAGCCAGACATAGAGACAAATAAACAGATACCGGCTCCCCATTTCTTTGAGCTGCAGCTTTGACGTTCCCGTGCGTCGATTCCGCCAGGTGATGGGGATGGTAGTCCAGGAGTATCCACGCACGATCGCCTTCAGGGGGAGTTCTATCGTAGCGTTAAAGTGCGGCGCGATAAGAGGACGGCAGCCATCGATCACTTCCGTGCGATAAGCTTTAAACGCATTGGTGGTATCATTAAGGTTTATCCGAAACAGCACCTCGACGAAGTAATTGGCCAGCCGATTCAGAATCAACTTCGATTTTGGATAATCGATGACGCCGCCGCCGCGCATGAAGCGACTTCCGAAGACACAATCGTATCCTTCATTGAGCTTATGCCAATAACGCACGACGTCGCGCGCATCGTCCGACTCATCAGCCATCATGATAACGGCGGCGTCGCCGGACATGTGATCAAAGCCACACGCCACAGCACGTCCGAATCCGCGCTGAGCAGAGTTTTTCACCGGCTTGAGGGTGGGAACACGGTCCTTGGCTGAGGTGAGAATCGTCCAGGTTTGATCGGTGCTGCCATCGTCCACCACGACAATTTCGTGCGGGACATTGTGGAGCCGCAGTTCCACATAGAGATGCTCGACGGTCGATGCAATGCAGTCCTCTTCATTTTGCGCTGGGATGACCACCGAGAGCAACTGCAACGGTGGCTTGGTGAGAGGGACACCACTCATATGCAGCCGGATATGCCAAGCCATTCGGGATGGGCCTCAGCGTGTTGTGCGATTTCCTCGAGGATCTGCTCGACCCGAACAGTGGGCCGCCAATCCCACTGACGCTTTGCTCGGGCCGAGTCCAGTACCATCCAAGGAACGTCATACCGACGCGAAGCAGCGTCGCGTCCCACAGTATGGTTTCCGAAACGCGCTGCGCACCAGGAGCTAAGCTGAGCCACCGATATTGCCGAACCAACACCGCCGCTGACGTTTTGGACACGCTCGACTTGTCGGTCAGGCGATTTCATTTGCTTCCAGACAAGCGCTGCTACATCGCGGGGATGCAAGCAGTCGCGCACCTGATGTCCCTGCCCATCAAAGCCGATGTACTTAAGTGGTCGTCGTCGTAAATAAGAGTTAATCCAAAAGGCAAAAATTCCCTGATCGACTTTCCCGAATTGACCAGCACCTGCAAGCACGCCACAACGGTTGACCCAGATCGGTAAGCCAAAAGCCTCGCCGTATTCCAAGGCGAGTAGCTCGGAAGCGAGTTTTGTAGCCCCGTAAAGGGAGAGCGGTGCCGTGGTGGGGAAGTTCTCCGCGACGCCTTCACTCGACAAACCAGCAGCGCGATTGGAGTCCAGCCGCGGACAATACGCCTCGTTTTCGATGGACACGGGCAGGTTGACCAGCGGCGCGATTGAATAAACTCGGCTGGTGCTGAGCAGGATTAAACCGGCGCCCGTTCGCTTACAGAATTCGAGCAGGTTTATGGTGCCAACCAAGTTATGCTCGAGCAATTGGCGGCTGCTCGATTCACCGTTCACGCCAGCCAACACACTTGGATTGGCTGCCGCGTCGATTACCCATTGAACCTGTGGTAGGACATCGACATCACTTCGACTGCGCACGTCGCCATGAAAAACGTGGACTCCCGACGCCCGGAGTGACGCGCGATTTTGTTCGCTGCCTGTGCGAAGGAGGTTGTCGATACCCCAGAGTTCGATTCCTGAATCAAACTCCCGGAGTGTTCGTGCTAGAATGCTTCCAGTAAAACCACAAATCCCAGTGATGAGTATTTTCATTCGGCTAAGTCCGCAAGCCTGCACTCAGAAGTAAACGTTGCAGCGTCAAAGCCTGCACGCAGCCGTCACTGGCGTCGCTGTTATCACGATCTCCACGAGAGATATTCAACTTGTCCCTCCAGGCCTGGCAATGATACCTCGCACCACAGGCGTATCCCAGCGCCAACGATAGGGCGTTTAGTAAGCTCATCGAGGATTTCATCTGCATCTCTCATCGCCAACTCAATTTTACTGAGCGACTCGCCTCCTTCACCATTATAACTCGGCTCCTGTTGCGATGACAGGGGAACTGGCTTAGACATCACCAGGTTCGATTGATTCCTCCACAAGATAGCGAGGCCGGCCTTTTACCTCTTCATAAATCCGAGCGAGGTATTCGCCAATAACGCCAAGGCTAATCATCAGCAAGCTTCCAATAATCAGCTCCAGGAGAATCACGGTAGCAAAGCCGCTGACTGCGCGGCCTGCAAGCTTGAGGTATAACGTCTGCAGTCCCAAGAGAACGGACAATCCCAGGAAAACCACACCTGCAAATGTCACGACGTGCAACGGAAACGATGAGAAGGCAGTGATTCCGATTAGAGCTAGCTTGAGTCGTTTTAATATCGACCATGTTGAACGACCCGCCGAGCGTGGCACTACTTCAAAAGGAATCTGGACGGTGTTGAACCCCATCCATACGGTCATTCCCCGAAAGAACACGTTGCGCTCATGCATCCTTAGCCACGCATCGACGGCTTTGCGATTCATCAGCTTGAAATCCGATGCGCCCTTGAAATGGAACCCGGACAGTCTGTTCAGGATGAAATAAAATAACTGGGCACCAAACTTGCTGGCCAATGATTCGCGCCCGCGTCTGCGTTTGAGGGCTTCCACAATATCGGCTCCAGAGCTCTGCCATAGGCCAACCATATCGGGGATCAGTGACGGTGGATGCTGGCCGTCGGCATCCATGACAATCACGGCGTCGCCACGCGCGTGCTCTAGCCCTGCGCATAAAGCCGATTCCTTGCCAAAGTTACGGCTCAGGCGCAAGGCGCGTAAGGCGCGAGAGGTTTCTGACTCCGCTGTGATGACCTGCCAGGTATTGTCTGGTGAACCATCGTCGACAATTATAAGTTCATATGGCAGGTTACACTGCCTTAGAAAGCTGCGGACGTCTGCTAGTAAAGCCGCCAAGTGAGCGCCTTCACGAAAAACGGGCAGAACGACCGAAAGGAGTGGCTGCCTCGCTTCCGGGCTAACCACCGAAATGAGTTGTTGCCTCGCTTCGGTGCTAGGCGCTAGGGACTCTTCCATAAGCAGCGACTGTGGTAGCAGGCACCCATACGCTGAGGCGCGCAAGCAGCGGCGGCATCGTCAAGCCGAATTTAGCCGTAATCAAACCCCATGGAAAGGCATGTGGGTGAGGCAGCCGACGCACATTGGTTAGTCCAGCTCGGTGCATCAACGCGCTCAACCTTCGGAAGTCGAAGTAAAGCACGTGCTCTGGAGCCTTGAGAGAGGGCCAACGCCGACCCATAACCTTTCTCAATACTCCTCCTATGTCTGGCGTAGCGACAACGATATGGCCCCCAGGTTTGGTACGATCGGCCAAGCCTTTGACGAAACGCAAAGGGTCGTACACGTGCTCGATCACTTGCGTCGCGACCACGCAATCGAATTTGCGGTCAGGTGGAATCTGTTCGATACCGCCGATAAATACTTCAGCGCCCGTCGTACGCGCGATCTCTGCCGCTTCGGGTGAGAAGTCTGTGCCGACACGTTGATCGAAGAACGAGCGAGCCTCATCCAACAAGTAGCCATAGCCGCAGCCGATCTCCAAAAGATCGCCGCCGGTTAATCCGCGCCTGGCAAGATTAGCGAGCAATCGTTTGAATGTCGCCCGTAACGCGGATTCCTGCGCAGTGTAGCTGGTATCCGCATAGCCAGACGTCCCGCCCTCGTAATAAGACCATTGTCGATACACGTCTTGCATGGCGGCCTCGGTAAGCCGCGGGTACAGATAATGGAGTCCGCATGCTTCGCAGCGCGCGACCCTATAAGGCTCATGCAGGCGAAACGTAAACTGGCGCCGGTCGCTCCCGCATACGGGGCAAGCCGGATATTCAAGCTTCGCGGAGACGCCCGCGGTACTTTCTTGTGAAATCATCTCTCCTTGCGGGGTGAACTCTCACTGTAGAGTCGCAGAATGGCCAAACTCCACGATCCGCCTGCGAAGTCGTTGTCCATTCCGAAGATTAGCTTCATTCTCTCGTGCGGCAATCATAGCGAATTCAGATTCCGAGGCCGGATAAGACTGCAGCATGCCGATGGTTCACGGCAAGCTCCTTGGTCCTGCAAGCCAATTCGCCATATCAATTCATTTGCTCTCCAAATCAGATGGCGAGCGGATGGTCGTGCTTCTCTGGGGATGGATTCGCACTTGCGCGGCACCTTGGAAACGCCTATTAGCTTGATCCTCATGGTTCATCATATCGTTCTCTACAAACTCAAGCCCGAGGTCACGCCCGCCCGCGTGGAAGCGATGATGATGAACGCCCGGATGCAGCTTCTGAAAATTCCCGAGGTCCTTAGCATCAAATGCGGGAAACGGATCGACCCCGAATCGGACTGGCCATTCTTCATCGCCATCGATTTTGAGTCGATGGATAAGTACGCCATCTTTCGCGAGGACTCGATCTTCGTGAAGTTCAATGAAGAAGTCATTAAACCGAACACCGCAGATTCTCTGACGCTGGATTTCGAGATGGATCCCGGCAAAGACGTCCGGTTCTCGTAGAGTGGGAGAACGCTCAACGCTCAACTTCCAACACCGAAGGCAGAACCCCGTTTCAGCTTGCGCAACGTCAATCTGCAATCCGCAATCCGCAATCCGCAATTGTAAGCTGTGCGGCTCGGTTATCTTTACTCTCGCTATCCCGTCGTTTCGCAGACGTTTTGCGATGCGGAGATGCTCGCGCTGGAGCGGCTTGGTCTCGAACTAACGATCGGATCGATCTATCCGCCAGTTACGAGTCTGCGGCACGAACATATCTCATGCCTGCGCGCGCCCATTCATTACGCGCCGCCGCAGGAAATCCTGAAAATCTTGGAGAACGCGGCGCGAACAACTGGCAAATGGCCGCGCGATCTTGTCCAGCAACATGAGCAAAGATATGGCGCGAGCGCGAAAGCAGAGCTGCGCGCGCGCAATGCGTTTTATTTCGCAGACTTCTTCGGGCGCAATGATGTCGAGCATGTACACGTGCATTTCGCCAATCGCGCAGCGCACACTGCGCTTTTTTTGAAAGAAATTTCTGGGATTCCATTCAGCGTTACCGCGCACGGGCAGGACTTCATGAAAGACCTCGGCAGCGACGATCTCCTTCGCGAGATCTGCGCGGCCGCGGAGTTCGTCGCGGCTGAGACCGATTACAGTCGTGAGCTTCTTTGCCGCCGCTGTCCCGATTCTGCAGCAAAAATTCACCGTGTTTACAACGGAATCGATCTCGAACGCTTTCCCATGACGAACGGCGAACCACCGCGACCTCTCCGCAGCGAGCAACGTGTGGCCGCGCCCTACCAAGCCCCGCGCATCATTAGCGTCGGCCGGCTCGTTGAATTTAAGGGATTCGAGCATCTCATTGATGCTTGCGGCGAGCTTGCGCGCCGAGGATTCGATTTTGCCTGCGATATCATTGGCGACGGCCCGCTCCGTGAAACGCTGCGGTCAAAGATCGCGAAATTAAACCTCTCGTCGCGAATTAATCTGCTCGGGTCGCTGTCACAAAAAGCGGTGCTGGAAAAGCTTCGAGACGCTGACATTTTCGCTTTGGCTTCGACTGCCGATGCGCAAGGAGCCACAGATGTTTTTCCGACAGTAATCCTCGAGGCCATGGCGTCTGCGCGTCCGGTGGTTTCTACACGCCTTGCTGGAATTCCCGAATTGGTGGTGGACGGCGAAACGGGCGTATTAGTTTCGCCTGGCGATACTGCCGCGCTGACGAAGGCACTTCAACACTCGGTGTGCGATGGCGAATTGCGACTGCGTTACGGCCGTGCCGGACGTACGCGGATTGAGCAGCATTTCCGAATTGAAGACACGGTCGCGCCACTGCTCAAACTGTTCAAGAAGGCATCGGCTGCGTCCGACAAATCCAATCAGCGCCGCGTTTCGCACCCGCCTTCGCGTAGCTCCGGCGTGG
>Ga0193735_1000176_pt1 | contig 20536 bp, 20 predicted proteins | sample U1m2metaG_FD_145080 | JGI IMG/M metagenome (GOLD analysis project Ga0193735, IMG submission 145080) | Soil microbial communities from a riparian zone of the East river system, Colorado, United States - U1m2 | ecosystem: Environmental > Terrestrial > Soil > Riparian zone | place: USA: East River... | reverse complement strand
GCCCGGATTCAGGTGCATCGCCGCGACGATCGCGTCGCTGTGTACACTCGCAACCTCAACGATGTAACGGCTGCCGTGCCGGAAGTAGTCGAGGCCGTGAGAGCACTCCCTGCCCGCGAGCTGATCCTCGACGGCGAGGTCATCGCCCTCGCTCCCGACGGGAAACCACACCCCTTTCAAATCACAATGCGCCGGTTTGGCCGGCGCCAGGAGGTCGCGCAGCTTCGCGCCGAGCTGCCACTCACGGCGTTCTTCTTCGATGTCCTGTTACAGGACGGCGATAGTATCGTGGACGACCCACTATCCCAGCGCTTGGAGCGGATCGTAACCGGGGATCCAGAAGAAGCGTCGCGATTTCAGGCGGACGCTTTGGCGCGCGGGCAAGAGGGTGTCATGGTCAAGTCGCTCTCCGCGCCGTACGCGGCGGGGCGGCGCGGCTCTGCGTGGCTCAAGGTAAAGGAGGCGCGCACTTTGGATCTCGTCGTGCTTGCGGTGGAGTGGGGTTCGGGGAGGCGACAGGGTTGGTTGAGCAACATTCACCTTGGCGCCCGTGATCCGGCGACCGGCGGCTTCGTGATGCTGGGAAAGACATTCAAGGGCATGACAGACGAAATGCTGAAGTGGCAGACGAAAGAGCTCCTCGCTCGCGAAGTTGGTCGCGACGGTCACATCGTGTACGTGCGCCCCGAGCTCGTGGTGGAAATCGCGTTCAACGATGTCCAGCGCAGTCCGCAGTATCCGGGCGGAGTGGCGCTGAGGTTCGCTCGCGTAAAGGGATATCGTCCCGACAAGAGCGCAGCCGAGGCGGACACGATCGACGCGGTGCGAGCGTTCTTGCCGAGTGTAACTAGCGCCTGAACTGCTGTTGAAGACCGGGTCCGCCGAGCGCGTTTGCGCCCGGCGGATTGGTGCCGATCAGGCCCGACACCGGAACTTCGTCAGGGAAGTTCTGCTCTGGTCTCGGTCGCACCGGTTGACGTTTCACGCCGCACCGAAGTGGCGGCCTGAGGCTGCTGTCGGGAGAACTCCAGCAAGTCGGCGTTGAATTGCTCCTTATGCGTCGACATGAGCCCGTGTGGCGCGCCTTTGTAGATCTTGAGCGTGGCGCCCTTAATCATCTTGGAAGAGCGAAGCCCACCGACGTTGATCGGCACGATCTGGTCGTCGTCGCCATGGATCACAAGCGTGGGGATGTCGAATTTCCTGAGGTCGTCGGTGAAGACGGTCTCGGAAAACGCCTTGATGCAGTCGTACGCGGCGGGGAAACCTGCTGTCATGCTCATCTGCCAGAATGCGTCTTTAATGCCCTGTGATACTTTCGACCCGGGCCGGTTGGCGCCGTAAAAAGGCAGGCTCAGATCTTTCCAGTACTGTGACCGGTCCGCCTTCACGCCGGCGCGAATCTGGTCGAACGCCTCGATGGGCACTCCATCGGGATTCGCCGCAGTCTTGAGCATGCCCGGGGGAACGGCGCCCACCAACACTGCTTTCGCCACGCGCTCGGTGCCGTGCCGACCGATGTAGCGGGCCACCTCGCCGCCACCAGTCGAGTGTCCGATGTGTATCGCGTCCGTCAAGTCGAGCTCTTCAACGAGCGCCGCGAGGTCATCGGCGTAGGTGTTCATGTCGTTGCCGGCGAAAGTCTGAGTCGAGCGGCCGTGCCCGCGCCGGTCATGGGCGATGGCGCGATAGCCGTTCGTGGCGAAGAAGTACAACTGGTCGTCCCACGCGTCGGCGTTGAGTGGCCAGCCGTGGCTGAAGACGACCGGTTGGCCCGACCCCCAATCCTTGTAGAAGATCTTTGCTCCATCTTTGGTTGTGATTCTTGGCATGTGGCCTCCTTACGGCTCCGAGATCTGTACGAAAGCAAAAACGCGCACTACGAGAATTACGCATGACCGGGCGAAATCGAAAGTTCCCCAATCCCCTACACTTGTGCGAAGCCGCCGTCGAGCTCTACAGCATCAGACTTATGTCGGCCGTCAACAGCCCGCGCTGCCCTCCACGACCACCGACCCGAAAGAAGCCGCCGCTACGAGCTCCGATCGCAAAGAGGGGCATGAACTGAAACTCCGCGCCTGCGAACGTCGATTGCGGAGAGGCGCGCCATGGTTTGTTGTTCGTCCGCAGGACCGTGGCGCGCGCGACGTATCCGCTGCCCAGATCGGAGGTCATTCTCGCGTACCCAACGCTTGCACGCCATCCGCCGAGTCCGGGCTCAGCCGCGACGAACGCTTTGCCCTCGTTGCCGCTAGTCGGCAACGAAGCAGCAAGGACCGCCGACCATCTCAGAGGCACACCATAGTGAACTCCGAACATGAGACTGTTCGTCACGCCGGGTGGCACTGACCGAGCGCTCGCATCAGCAGCTCGTGACGGTAACTCATTCGTGGGCTGGGCTCGCGCGGATCCGACCGAGCGTACGAGACAGAAAACCACCGCGACCGCGCGGAGCGAGCGATAGAGAATCGTTTTCATGAGAGCGGGTGTTGGGGTTGCGACGAGAGACCTTGACTCCAGTCCAGAATCGCCTTTTCGCCCCGGGGACTCTATGCGTCAGGTGACGTAGAAAGGCCCTGCTCTTGTAGGAGACACGACATCTGTTGATTCCGCCATCCTTCGAGCGATCGTTCAGCGCTACTTGCGATAGAGGATGTAAGAGCGCGGCAGAGGCACTCTCCCAAATTCGTCCTATTCGGAGTCTTGCTGACCGGTGACACGCGGAAGGGAAAGAGTGAAGCGCGCCCCTTCTCCTTCGCTGCTCTCTACCGTGAGATCGCCGTTCATCGCCCGGGCGAGGTCGCGGCTTATCGCCAATCCCAGCCCGACGCCTCCCTCCCGATCGGTAAGCCCCTCCTTCAACTGCATGAATGGCTCGAAGATGGCTTCGTGCTTGTCCTCGGCAATGCCGATTCCCGTGTCGCCGATCCGCAGCGTGACGGCGTCAGTTGTGTATCCGCAGTCGGCGCTTATCTCGCCCCCCGCAGCTGTGAACTTGATGGCATTCGAGAGAAGATTCACGAGAATCTGAGTCACTCGCTCGGGATCCGCGCGTGCAACGGTGTCCAGGTCCCCGCCGACCCCGTTGAACTTGAGACCCTTCTGCCCGAAGAGCGGCTCGATCAGCTCTATGGCGCGCCTCATCGCGTCACAGGCTTTTATATCGCTGAACGCATACTGCAGACGGCCGCTTCCGACCCGCACGAAGTTGAGGATTTCGGTGATGAGGAGCGCGAGGTGCTGCTGATTCGTTTTCACGCGCGCGAAGTCGGCGTGTTGCCCCGCGGTCACGGGTCCGCGCAGGCCCATGTCGAGGATATCGATATAGCCTCCGATCGCATTGAGTGGAGTGCGCAATTCGTGGCTCATCGCGCCAAGGAATGCTGTCTTCGCCCTGTTCGCGGTCTCGGCGCTCCGCTGTAGCACCAACGCGAGATCGTAGACCTGCGCATTGTCGAGCGCGAGTGCCCCTCGGTTCGCGACGTCTTCGGCGAGCTGCAAGTCCTCCGCGCTGTAGGAAATACCGCGCTGCGCGCCGATGAAGGTGATGGCACCCAACAACCTCTTTCGCGCGATAAGCGGCACCGTCAGGAGAGAGCCGATCCCGAGCTGGCGCAGGATGTACAGGTTATCCGGACTGTGCGCGGTAGCGGCAAGCGTAGCCTCGATGTCGCTGGAGATGGCGATCGTGCGTGCATCCCGCAGCATTGCAGGTGCGCCGAACGGATCGTCGGGTTCGGGATACCAGCTCGCCTCCAGCTCCTGCGCGAGCTTCTGCTTTTCCGGATCGGGGTGGTAGATGCCGAGGCGGTGGATGTCGTCACCCTCTTCGAGAATGTCAACGATGCACCACGCACCGAGTGTCGGGAGCGCAAGCTTGGTGAGGGCGACGAGCGTGCTGGACTGATCGACAGATTCGGCAAGCAGGCGCCCGGCCTCGGCCAGGAACGCCGCACGGCGACGCGCGGCCTCGGCATCGTCGGCGAGACCGCGTTCCCGCAGCGCACTGAGGAGCATCTGCTCCGCAACCTGCCGCTGAAGGTCGAGCGCATCGTCCGGCGAGCTCGATTCGCGAATCTCGATGCCGAGAGCCTCCGTCCGCCCGTCGTTGGCGATCACTGGCCACACGCTGCATTGCCAACCGCTCGCTCTCTCGCTCGCCGCATCGATGCGCTCATCCAGAAGCTCGACGCCATCGTGAAATGCCCGATCGAGAATCGCGCTCAGTGCTCGTCCTTCGGCCTCCGTGAGGACGCTTTCGATTGGTGCGCCGAGCGCGTCACCATTAACGACTCCAGCCAGACGGCAGAATGCAGAATTGGCGTACACGACCGTATTCTCCGCACCGCGCGTGATGGCGAACGGCAGCGGGGCTTGCTGCATGCAGCGTCGCAACGCCTCCTGAAGGGAAAGCTCGGTCATGCGTGTGGCAGCCGGCCGCTTTCTGGCTTTCATTCCAGCTATTTGCCTCGCTTTGCCTTAATCTGTTTCGTCCGCAAGGTGGGCACACCGGTGATTATTCCGTCGTAATCCGTGAGTGGATCACCGATGACCACTCCCTTGGCCGTGACCTCGTACAGCCTGAATTCATGGGAGTGATCGCTGCCGCGCATCTTGATCACCGCCATTACTCGCCGGAGCTCTCCTTCCATCTCGACGTACCGCTGAACGATGATCTCATCGGTGATGAACGACACCTTCTCCGAGGTAAAGCGTGCGTCGCGGAATCCCTCGGAGACCTCTGCGGTCATGAATACCGTGACACCGGTTGCGGTCAAGGTTCCAACCAGGCGATAGAGCGACTCGCGAAAGTCCTCCCGAAAAGTCGGAGCGAGGGCGACCTCGAACCCTGACAGCGAGTCGATCACGACACGCTTTGCCCCCAGCCTTTCGACCGCTTCGAGAATCGCCGCGAGGGCTTCATCGACGGAGAGGTCGAGTGGGCGGAGATAGATCAGCTCCAGCTTCCCCGAGCTGATCATCTTACCGACTTCGGGATTCCGGTTATTAGCGCGGGCAAGATACTCTTCGGGGTACTCTTCGAATACCGCGATAACTCCGGTTTCTCCGTTTGCCAATCCCGCCACCACGAATTGCGTGGCGACTGTCGACTTGCCGCTGCCGGCGGGTCCGGTGAGCATCACGGCGTCTCCCGTAATGACTCCGCCGCCGATCATCTCGTCCATCCCCGGCACTCCTGTTGACAGGCGCTCGCGTCGCTGTAATGCTCGCTTGCGTGTCTGCTCCGGGATGCGCGGGAAGATCTGGAGCCCGTCGTCGGTAATTCGGAAGGTGTGCAGTCCAGGCATCGGTGCGCGGCCGCGCGACTTCACGATCTGAAGCTTGCGAACGACGGAGTTTCTGTCCGTCGCCTGCGTGAGCCAGAGTATGCCGTCGGCCACGGTGAAGACGGGACTTCGCTGCTCCTCCGCGGCGTACTCGCCGAGGAGGAAAGAGGTTACTTCCCAGGTAGTCAATTGCAGGGCGAGACGCTGCACGAATTGGTCGAGGTCGAACGCTGCCCCCTTATCGGAGCTGCGCGGCTGGCCAGCGATTGTTCGAAATGAATCGACGACGACAATCCCCGGCTTGGCGCTCTCGATTTCGCTGATGATCCGCTGCAGGACTTCGCCCAGGTCCCGTTCCATGACCTCCGCGCTCAGGTTGATGAACTGGATGGCAGATCCGGCCAACTCAGGATCGAAGTAGCTGAACTGCCGCTGATATCGAAGCATCTTGAGCGTCGGCTCGCCGAGCACGGTGAAATACAGCGCGGGTCGCTCGACACTCGCGTTCGCGAACATTATCTGGTGCGCCAGCGTTGTCTTGCCCGAACCCGGTCCGCCAGCAATCAGATTGAATGAGTATTCCGGCAACCCGCCACCGAGTACGGTGTCGAGACCTGGCACTCCGCTGAGAAGACTTCGAATCACCGCTCGCTCTGCTCCGTTTCTGTTCACGCTTCCTCCCGCCTGCCGTCGGAAGTTTCACCGCCGCTTTCGGACGCGGCCAGACTTCGCTCGATCAGTTTCATTGCCATGTCGTCTCCGATGAGTCGGCCGAGAAGCTCGACCAGACTCATTAGCATCGACTCCAGGGCTTCGGCGGTCGCGGGGTCTCCATCCGCCATGATGGCCTCCGCGACGCCGTCGATGTAGGGCTCCGATCGGGCGTGGAGCTGAATCTGTCCCAATGCCGGGTACTCGGTCCGCGCTTGCGCCAGCGCGCGCGTGAAGAGCGCGTGACAGCCATCGGAACCAACCCACCGCGACAGCTCGCGATAAAGTTGGTCGCACGCCGCGGCGGCGGCGCGGGCGACGGAGTTTCCTTCTGCGCTTTCTGACCGATGACTATTGATCAAGCGGCGCGCGATTTGTTGCGCCGCCGGTTGGTCACTCAAAAGGCTGTCCTTACGTCGGTCGGTGGTATTCACAAAACCCCGGGCCGAGGACGCGGCGCTCATGCGGGCCATTGGCCGAACAGCTGGAGACTGCGAGCGTGCGGGTTCCCGTTTCAGTCACGCCAGACAAAATATCCCATGGATACACCAGTTTTCAACCGTGGGGAGCCCGTGCCGGTGGTTTCCCTAAGGGGTGATGGCAACCTTGAGCACCCCGTCGCGCTGATGCGAGAACAGATCGTAGGCCTCCTCAATCTGGTCGAGCTTGAAGCGATGCGTGACGAGAGGGCGAAGATCAACGCCGCCCGAGCCGACCACGCTCATCAATCGCCGCATGCGCTCCTTGCCTCCTGCGCACAGGGTGCTCACTATGGAAATGTCCCCGAGCCCGGCGTGAAACGCTTCGAGCGGCATGGTCAGCTTCCCCGCGTATACGCCGAGGCTGGAGAGCACGCCTCCAGGCCGTAGGACTTTCAGACAAAGCTCAAACGTATCCTGCGTCCCCAACGCCTCGATGGCTACGTCGACGCCACGGCCGCCGGTTAGCCGCATGATCGCCGCAACTGGGTCCTCCGCCGTATGGTCGATCACAACCTCGGCGCCGAGCAGGCGCGAGATCTTTGCGCGCGCGGTGCCACCGGATATTCGCCCTTGAGAATGTGAACGTCGGTTCCGCAGATGGTCGTGGTCGTGACGCGAAGCAGCGCGTCGGTCGGACCGATTGTTGGAATCGGTCGCTCCTGTAGCTCGATCTTTCCCGGCTCGACGAAGACCGCCGCTTTCATTGTCGCCCGATTCGCTGCTCGCGGCACCTCTCGTTTGGCGGCAAGTGTCAGCACGGGCGAAGCCTGCTGTGGCTAACGCCCTCGCCCCTCATTTGCTCGCGCGTCATTTTCAAGACGAGCGCTTCGAAATCTCCACTCGAGAGATTGTCGCAGACATTCTTCAGGCGGCGTGTCAGGTCTTTTCGCAGGCAGTCCTCTCTGCTCTCAGGACTGTCAGAATCGAGATCGAGCGAGCTCGAGACAGCCGCCGCGCGAGCTCGAATCAACCTTTCCGTAATTGACATTTTGCCTCACTTGGCTGCGGAGGCGTGGGCGTGAGCGCCGTTGCAGAAAGGTGTCGCCGTTTGGGCTGTGCCGCCTCACCAAATAGGGCGTCTGACAGCGTTGCTATGAATAGCAAGGATGCAGCCACGCGCCTCTCGAGGATGTATTTGGGCGGTTGGACGCTGACCCCTTTCCCGGCACTGACCGATTAGATTTAACAATAGATCACCAAGTGATCATGTGCGGAAAGTTCCCACCAGCCCGCATTTCCGATCTGCCTCCAATCGTGGGGCAGCATCCCGGCGCTACTGGCGACGCCTTTCTCTCCGCCAGGGGGCTCATGAAAGACTCAATTGCTGGGTCGGCCGATGACCTCGTTTCCCGGGACGACGAAGGGCTTTTTGCGTTCATCAATACGCTTCGCGCTTCCGTAAGAGCGAAGGTAGTCGCCGAGCAGCAGCGCGGACTCTCGCTCTCCGAAATCGTCGTCGAAGTCCGCGAAATGGTGCGGCTCGCGAAGACCGATCCTCGTCACCCGCTGCCGTTTCCCTCCCATACGCTCCGGGCGATCTCGAGACAGGCGGTAGCGTGGTGCGTAGAAGCGTATCAGCCGATCGTAGTTACTGCCGGAGCCGATTTCTCCGCGCCTCCCAACCAGGGCGATAGAGAGTCGCTGCCACGCAGTCTCCCTCCCGCCGAAGCGGCTGCCAGCCGCTTTCCAGCAACGTCACCAACCTATCGAGGAATACCATGAATCACTACAAGGGAATTTCCGCGGACGAAAAGCACAAGATCATCGCGGCTCTGAAAGCTCGCGGCGCAGGAAGCTGCCCGCGTTGCCGCGACAGCCAATGGACAGTGAGTGAGTACTCGCGGATCGAAGTGCAGGCGACGATGGACCGCAACAGCGAAGAAAGAACGACCATCCCCGCTGTCATGATCGTGTGCGAGCACTGTGGGTTCATTTCGCAGCACGCTCTCCAGCCGCTCGGGATATGGGATCAGCCCCGGACGGCGATGGCCGACGCCAGAAATCCTTCGATCGCGTCCGCCTGACCACCTACCACAAAACACACCAATGAAACTCACAGAAAGGTTGTTCGGTCCGCGCGAAAATCCGGACGCGAATGCAACGGCGCTCAAGAAGGAAAAAACACTGGCCATGATCAACGAGGCCGATCTCGGCGCCAAGCCGCGCGCGCGTCGCACGGTTGGCTTGACGGAACAGAGACTGCGCGCGGCGAACCAACAGTCGTGGATGACGAGTACTGGAGGGTGGAGCAATTTCTTTGGACGCTTCACCCGGTCCTCGAAACGCTAGGCGCGTAACGCGCCAGAATCAGAACAAAGGAAAGCCGGGGGCATATGCGTACTAGCAACAGAAGGACCGACAAAAGTGTTGACGTAAACCCAGACGCCACACACGCCGAGGCGCTGATCAATGCCGGGGCTCTACAGAGCGCGATTTTCAACAGCGCCAATTTCTCCAGCATCGCCACCGACGCGAAGGGCGTGATCCAGATCTTCAACGTCGGCGCCGAGCGAATGTTGGGGTACACGGCCGAGGAGGTCGTGAACAAGATCACGCCGGCCGACATTTCCGATCCGCAGGAAGTGATCGCCCGCGCCAAAGCCCTGAGCGTGGAGCTCGGAACCCCGATTGCTCCCGGCTTCGACGCGCTGGTCTTCAAGGCGTCACGCGGCATCGAAGACATCTATGAGCTGACCTACATACGCGAAGATGGAAGCCGGTTCCCGGCCGTGGTCTCGGTTACGGCGCTGCGGGACGCAAAGGACGCCATCATCGGCTATCTGCTGATCGGCACCGACAACACCGCTCGCAAGCTGGCGGAGGACGCGTTGCTCAAGGCAGGTGCCCTACAGAACGCCATCTTCAACAGCGCCAACTTCTCCAGCATAGCAACCGACGCGAAAGGCGTCATTCAGATTTTCAACGTCGGTGCCGAGCGCATGCTTGGCTACTCCGCCGCGGAAGTGATGAACAAGATCACACCGGCCGACATTTCTGATCCGCAGGAAGTGATCGCGCGCGCGAAAGCGCTCAGCGTCGAGCTCGGAACGCCGATTGCGCCGGGTTTTGAGGCGTTGGTGTTCAAGGCCTCGCGCGGAATCGAGGACATCTACGAGCTGACTTACTTCCGCAAAGATGGAAGCCGGTTTCCAGCGGTAGTGTCGGTTACGGCGCTGCGCGATGCGCAGGACGCCATCATCGGCTATCTGCTGATCGGAACCGACAACACCGCCCGCAAGCAGATCGAAGACGAGCGGATGAAGCTCGATCAGCGCCTGCGCGACCAGCATTTCTACAACCGCTCGCTACTCGAATCAAACATCGACGCGCTGATGACCACGGATCCGCGCGGCATCATCACTGACGTCAACAAGCAGATGGAGGCTCTGACCGGGTGCACGCGTGACGAGCTGATCGGGGCGCCGTTCAAGAATTACTTCACGGACTCGGCCAGGGCCGAGGCAGGAATCAATCGCGTCCTGACGGAAGGGAAGGTCACCAACTACGAGCTCACTGCGCGCGCGAGAGACGGCACGCTCACGGTGGTGTCGTACAACGCTAGCACGTTCCATGACCGTGACCGGAAACTGCAAGGGGTGTTCGCCGCTGCGCGCGACATGACCGAGCTGAAGGTGTTTGAGCAGACATTGCAGCAGAAAAACATCGAGCTGGAAGACGCAAGCCGCATGAAGTCGGAATTCCTCGCCAACATGTCGCACGAGCTGAGGACGCCGCTGAACGCCATCATCGGTTTCTCGGAGGTTCTCGGTGACGGGCTGATGGGCGACATGACCGATCAACAGCGAGGCTACATCGGGGACATCTTCAAGAGCGGCAAGCATCTGCTCTCCCTGATCAACGACATCCTCGACCTGTCCAAGGTGGAAGCCGGCAAGATGTTGCTCGACCTGGAGGCGGTACAATTGTCGCCGCTGTTCGCCAACAGCCTGTCGATCATCAGGGGGAAAGCCGCGACGCGGCACATCACCCTCGTCATGGACGAGACCGAGGATCTGGGCTCTATTCGGGCCGACGGGCGCAAGGTCAAGCAGATCGTGTACAACCTTCTTTCCAACGCGGTCAAGTTCACAGTCGATGGTAGTCGAGTGACCCTCCACGCAGCCCGTGTTCCTCGCGCCGAAGTCGGCCAGCTTTCCGGCACTGGAACCGGTCGAAGCTTTCCGTTGGCCGACAACGAGTTTGCGGAGTTTCTCAAGATCAGCGTCACCGACGGCGGTATCGGGATCTCGCCTGAGGAGCTGGAGCACCTGTTCAAGCCTTTCAGCCAGATCGACGCCAGCTTGGCGCGAAAATTCGAAGGGACGGGGCTCGGCTTGGCGATGGTGAAACTCCTCGCCGAGCTGCACGGTGGAACGGTGGCGGTGGAGAGCGTCGTCGGCGAAGGAACGTGCTTCACGGTCTGGCTCCCACTCCGGGCCGAGGAGCAAGACGCACTGACGTCGGTAAGAGTGCCGTCCGCGTCGCCCATTGAAGCGCTGCCCGGAGTTCGCACCGCGCTCGTAGTTGAAGACGACCTCAAATCCGCTGAGCTGATCCGGGTGCAACTCGAGGCGGAAGGGTTCAAGGTGCTGCACGCCTCGACCGCCGAGGCAGCGCTGTCTCTCGCAGTGCAGCAGCCTCTGTCGTTGATTACTCTGGACATCATGCTGCCCACAATGGACGGCTGGGAATTCCTCAGTCGCATCAAGCAGGTGTCAGCGCTCAGCTGCATCCCGGTCGTGATCATTTCCATTGTCGCGGATCGCAACAAGGGATTCGCTCTCGGGGCCGCCGCGGTCATGCAAAAACCGATATCCCGGAAGGAGTTGTACGACTCGCTCGTCGAGCTGGGTCTGTTGCCTCTATCGCCGGGTCAAACGCTCAAAGTCCTCGTGGTCGATGACGATCCCAAGGCTGTGGAGTTGATCGCCGCGCGTATCCAGGACTTGGCAAGCAGCGTCATCCGCGCATACGGCGGGAGCGAAGCGATCGAGTCCGCGAAGCGGGAGCTGCCGGATTTGATCGTGCTGGATCTGATGATGCCGGAGGTGAATGGCTTCGACGTGGTTGAGGCTCTCCGCGGATATCCCGAAACGGCTCACATTCCGATCATGGTTGTCACCGCCAAGCGGATCACGCCCGAGGACCGCAGCAAGCTGAATGGCTACGTCGCTACGATCATGGAAAAAGCAGATTTCGACCGTGACCGCTTCATGGCCGAAGTCCGGCGGGCAATGTCGGGACGCCACGCGGTCGTCTGACATGGCGACGGTTCTGGTGGTCGAGGACAACGCCGCCAATATGAAACTGGCGAAGTTTTTGCTGGAATCCGCCGGCCACACTGTGGTTAGCGCCAGGGATGCTGAAACTGGGCTGACGCTGGCTCGCGATGGGCAACCCAACCTGATCCTGATGGATATCCAGCTGCCGGGCATGGACGGCCTTGAAGCCACCGCACTCCTCAAGCGTGACATTGCGACCCGCGCCATACCGGTAATCGCCCTCACCGCCCTGGCGATGAAAGGCGACGAGGAGCGCATTCGCGCCGCGGGGTGTGATGGTTACATCGCCAAACCTCTGGCATACCGGGAGTTCCTGGCGACGATCTCGGCGCACCTGGTGAACGTCCCTGCTTAAAATGAGCGACGAGAAGATGAACGCCGTCCCCGATATCGCCGAGACACCGGCGCGCATTCTGATCGTCGACGACAAGCTCCAAAACAGACAATTGCTGGAGATAATGCTGGCGCCGGAAGGATTCGTCCTTCTGACCGCCGCGAGCGGCGAGGAAGCGCTCGCCATAGTTGCTGTGCAACCGCCCGACCTCATCCTGCTCGATGTCATGATGCCGGGCATGGACGGGTATCAGGTGGCGGGAAAGATCAAGGGCGACCCGGCCACCAAGAGCATCGCCATTATCATGCTCACGGCACTGGACGATAGTAATGCGAGGATGCTAGGGCTGAACGCGGGAGCCGAAGACTTTCTCACCAAACCCGTGGATCGTGCCGAGCTGGTTGTGCGGGTGAGGAGCCAACTTCGGCTGAAGCTATATGGGGACAAGCTGCGAGGAACTCTCACCGCTCTCTCGACCGCCAACGAGCAGCTCGATCGCCACACCCGCGAGATAGCATCGGCGCAGGCGCTTGCGGATGCCGCGACGGCGAGACTGGCTCGCCTTCAGAAAATTACGGCGGCGCTCGGAAACACTGTCACACAGGATGGCGTCGCCGACACTGTGCTCCGCGAAGCGATCATCGCCCTTGAATGCGAGGCCGGCGCGGTCGTCGTCAAAACAGAAGGAGAAGAGGGCCTTGCGCTCCTGCGCGAATCCGGATCACTCGATTCGATCATGTGCTCGTTCAAGGTCACCCAGCCTCCTCCGGTAGGCGGCCCATACGACGATGCAGTAACCCATTGCCGCGCGATCTATCTGGAATCGTTCGAGGAGATGCTCGTCCGTTATCCGGCATTTCAAAATGTCAGCAAGAGCGACTCGCGCGGAGCGTGGATATTTCTCCCTCTCGAGATCGGCGGCCACGCGGTCGGCGCCCTGGCGTTCGGATTTGCCGGTCCACGCAAATTCACTGTTCTCGACAGGCATTTCGCCGACACGGTTGCACGCTACTGCGCGCAGGCCCTGGATCGCGTGAGGCTTCGCATCGCCGCCGCCGCCGCACTGGCTGAGGCGGGCGACGCACGCATGATGGCCGAGCACGCGAACAACGCCAAGACAATGTTTCTGCGCGCGATGAGTCATGAGCTTCGCACACCGCTGAACGCGATCTCAGGTTACACCGAAATCCTGGAGATGGGAATTCGCGGAGTCATCAATCCCGAGCAAGCCAAGGACCTCGGCCGGATCAAGCGAGCCGCGGCTTACCTGCTGCGACTGATCAACGACATCCTCACAATCGCGAGGCTCGAAGGTGCGAGGCCGCTCAACGTGATCTCCATTCCAGTTAATCCCATGCTCGCCGAGGTCGAGGGACTCTGCGCGCTTCAGGCGAAAGCGAATGGACTTACGCTGACAGTCAGCCCATGCGAGCGCGAGACCGTCGTCGCGGCCGATGCCGAGAGATTTCAGCAGATCCTGCTCAACCTCATCACGAACGCAATCAAATTCACAGGTACGGGCGGCAACATTGCCGTCGCGTGCGACAGCGATGCAGGCGTGGTGCGGATTCGCGTGAAGGATAGCGGCGTTGGCGTTCGCCCGGTCGATATCGACCGCGTATTCGAGCCCTTCGTCCAGATCGACAGACACCTGACTTCGGCAAAGCAACAGGGCGTCGGACTTGGACTCTCGATCAGCAGGGAGCTCGCCCGCGCCATGCGCGGCGATCTGACGCTTCAAAGCACCGAGGGTGTCGGTTCCACGTTTACGTTGACACTTCCGATCGCGTCGGAGACTTCGCTGGCCTCCCCGATTGCGATGGCGACTCCACCGATTAATGTTTCCAGAATCAAGTCGGCAGTCGCTTCCTAGGAGTTGAGAACCACCATGGCACTTTCAGCAACGCAGCGAAAACATCTCGAACGGCGGCTCCTGGACGAGCGCGCCCGAGCGCAACGTACACTCAGCAGGTCTGTGGCCGAGAATGCCGATGGGGATGAGCAGGGGCGCGCTGGTGACCTGACGTCAATGCCGCTCCACATGGCCGACCGCGGAACCGACACCATGCAACAAGAGCTGGATGCATCGAACGCGACGCGCGTGTCGCGTGAGCTTGCCGAAATCGACGCCGCGCTGGAGCGACTTTACCAGGCCCCCGAAAAGTTCGGCCGCTGCGAGGACACTGGCAAAGACATCCCGTTTGCCAGACTGGACCTGATTCCCTGGGCGCGAACCTGCGAGCACGCAGAGAAATGACGGCGGAGGAGAGTCGATGAGCGACCCGACCGAATCGACTCAAGCCAATCCGCATCCCGTAAGTCAGCACCGGTCCCCGCGTGAGATTGCCGCGGATGAAGCCGGGCCAATCGGACAGCCCGACCTGGATGTCGTGGCGAAAGAGGTTTCCGACACAACGGCGCGAGGATACCCGCCGGAAGGACGCGTACCCCGCGCTGTGGGGTCGAAGAAACGGCGAAAGCGCCGCTAAGTCGCTACATCGCCGGTTTCTTGGCAGTCGGCGGCAGCATCGAGTTCAGGCGAAGATAGTTCGCGTACTGACTGTAATGGTCCGCCCAATCGCCCGTGGTCACCATGATGACACCTGCGCGCGACATTTTGCGGCCGCCGAAGAAGGGAAGAGCTTCTCCGAGATTGGAATCATTGAGCGATGCCAGCGCCTGGTCGCAGAAGGCGAAGGTTTCTTTAAGTCTGGAAACCAGCGCTTCCTTGGTGTCCGTTCCGGCGATTTTGGAGCGCGTCGGAGCCTTCATTCCGCCGATGGTCCCGCAGAGATAGTCATTACCCTGGGCGAGGTGAGCCGCGATGTCGCCGACGCTCATCTGGGCTGGCGTCGGTTTGTAGGAGAACTTGTCGGCCGGAAACTCTTCGGCGGCGGCCATCAGGTTCTTGGCTGACTCGCGCGCGTAGTCACGAAAGGCGTCCGCGACCGGGTTAGCCGCAACCGGGTTAGCCTGCTGTGCGGTGGACACTCTCGGCAGCAGCATAAGCGCGGCGGCGAGAGCTGCGGAGTAAATGCGGGGCTGCATTTGAGTAGCTCCAGTAAAGTGGGGAGATCAATTCTGCTGAGCGCGCCGAACTCTGTCCAGCCATTTCGGGCGGAGCCGCCCCACACTCCAGCTACGGATTCAACACCCGTGATCGCGGCTCGGCCGCGCCGGTCTCGAGCAGGACGGTCGGCTCCGGGGCGGCAGGCGGAGGCACCATTCTCAGATCGAGCATCCGGCTCTGACCTAGATACGCCACCGGCTTGCCATCCTGGATGCCGCGAAGGCGACGCAAGGCGAATGCAATTCGACGAGCCGCCTTGAATATCTGGTGCGCAGACTCGCGGATGTCGGCCCTCTTCGTCTCCTCCACGATCATCTCGGCATTGAGCATCAGCGGAGTGAGACTGTTACCGATCTCGTGAAAGGCAGATAGTGTCGCATCCCCGAACCGTGCGAGCCAGGCGTCATGGGAATCGCCAGCGTCGGCAGAGGTTTGCGGCGGAACGCCTTCCACCTGCGCGATGAAGTAGACCGGGCCTTCAGGATTTCGCCGCGTTGCGGAAACGGAGAGACGCACCCAGATCGCCTCGCCATTCTTGCGAATGTACCGCTGCACGAGCTCGTACCGTCCTATGTCGGCCGCTCCGAGTCGACGATTCTGCTCGACTTCTGTCTGGAGGTCGTCCGGATGCGTGATGTCGCTCGAGTTCAGCGCCTCGAGCTCATTCCTCGTAAAGCCGAGCATTCGGCAGAGCGAGCGGTTCGCCTGCATGATGCTTCCATCGGCGGCGATAAGCGCCATTGCGTTGGGGGCACCTTCAAAGGCATCCGCGAAAAGCGACTCGCCCTGTCTCCCAGTAGCGTCCCGGCCTGGTTCTTCTTGGCGATTGGCGGACAAGCTCGCTCCCTTCCGATTGTGACTACCAACGGACTGGCTTCGTGAGAATTAGACTCCGGGGACGGTCGAATTCGTCACAATCGGGGACTCCGCATACAAGGGGGCGTGGCGGGCTTGTGGGCTCTCCGTCCCCGGCTGGTTGTGAGCCGCCCACCATAGTGTCGCCTGTTCCTCGCCCCAGGCGTCTGTCGGAATCCAGTCGAGGGCCTGAGCGAGGTGCGCCGCGCTCTGGGGGCGGTCCTTCGCTTCCTTGGAAAGGCACTTCAGAATCAGCCTTTCCAGTTCCGGGGACACGGGCCGGTCGGTCCGCTGCGACGGAGGAATGGGCTCAGCCTGCAAATGCTTGGCAATCATCTGGAAGGCCTTCTCTGCTTCGAAGACGAGCTGGCCGGTGATCAGATAATAGGCGACGCAACCGAGGGCATAGATGTCAGCGCGTCCGTCAACCGGCTCGCCGAGCGCCATCTCGGGCGCCATGTACGCAGGCGTACCAACCGCCATCTGACCTGGAATCGTCGCCAGCGAGGTCTCCACGTCGCTCACCTTCGACACCTCCTTGACCAGACCGAAGTCGAGCACCTTCACGAAGTCGTGGCGGAGTCCGACCTGCCCGAGGTGGATGTTCGCCGGCTTGATGTCCCGGTGCACGAGCCCCAGGGAATGCGCCTCCTCAAGCGAGTCACACACCTGCCGCAGAATGTGAATCACTCGACCGGCCGGTAGCTGGCCGTTCTCGCGAACCAGCGTTTCCAGGTCCATCCCGTTGAGGAATTCCATCACCAGGTATAGAGTACCGTCGTCTGTTACTCCGAAATCGTAGAGCTCGACGGTGTGTTGCGATCGCAGATTCGCGGCTGCCTCTGCCTCGCGTCGAAATCTGGTAATCGCGAGCTTGGCAGCCTCTTCGTCGACTGCGCCGAGCGTTTCGGTCCGTATCAGCTTTATCGCGGCCGGCCGCGCGAGCATTCTATGGGTAGCCTTGTAGACCTCTCCCATTCCTCCACGGCCCAGCAGCTCTCCGAGCTGATAGCTGCCCATCTCGCGCGCCTTTGTGACCTGTTGGCCGAGCTTGGTCATGACGTGAGTGATGACGACAGCCGCGCCCACCAGGATGTAATCCGGATAGTGCATCAGCAGCACTCGACTCCAGGGCCCGAACTCCCATTTGCCCTGGGCTCTCGAGATCAGCATCGCGATCGGGTTCATCGATACGGCGATGAGCCCCGCCAGCAGCATTTTTCTCGGCGTGGTCGGCACCATCGCAGCGAACATCAGCACGACCGCTCCGATCCAGGAGATCTCCGGGAGAACTACTCCATTTCCGGCCGGGCCCAAATGAAACACAAGCCCGATCGCGAACGCCGTGAAAACCAGGAACCACAAGCCGAGATCGAGAATGAACCGCGGGTCTCTCTCTCCCCTTCGGGTGTAGACGAAGAGGGCCAGCGACAGGATCGCGCTCGCCAGTCCGATCGCATCGGTGATGTCGATGTCCAGCCAGCGCCGGCTATCGGGGTAGAGCGCGTGCGCGGCGAGATGCCCGGCCGTCAGGCCTACGACCCACAGCACTGCGAACAACAGTGACATGATTCCGAGGCGGAGCGACGCGGCTCTGAGCAGGTCGTCGGGGAGACCCCGGGAGCGGCCGAGCGAGCGCGTCAGATCCGCTGGCGTCGACGAAGGCGGGGGTGCTATCAGCCGGTGTTTGTGCATCAGGGCTGGGGCGCGCCCGCGGTGAGGGCCAGCATCAATCGCTCCGCCTGGGTCGCGTTATCGGTCAGAAAAACGGCGGCGAGATTGGCGGAGTGGACGAACGTAGGCGAGAAGAAAGGCCAGGGGTTCTTCGCACCGCGCGGCGCCGCTGAAACTGTGTCCATCTTCGCCACATCAGAAGCAAGCGCTGACTCGCTCGGATAAATGAAGACTTCGAGGCGCGATCGTCCGAGGGTATACACCGCTGGTGTGACGCTGAAACCAGCGCGGCGCGGAGCCTCGCCGTTGACGCGCCGGACGACAAACCCCGATTGTACGAGCCGATTCTCGACGCTGCACAGCGCCCACTTGCCGGTGCGAGGGCACCCGCCAGTGGCCGGCGCGGCAGTGGCCGCAGCCACCGGACGCGCGGCCGCCACACCATTAGGTGTGGTCGCGCTCGAAGAGGCTGTTCCGGCACTCTCGGAAGAGGATTGGGTGCATGCGGCCAGAACCGCTGAGGCCAGTATGAGGCAGGCTGGAAACTCTTTCATCTGGTTCAAAGATAGAGCAGGCCCTCAGGCACCGCGATTGCTCTTTATGAACCGGTCCACAGGAGGGCACATGTCAACGATCCAGCTAATACGACGAGGCGCCGCGGGGGCGCTGATGCTTGCTTCGCTTGGCGCCTGCGCCGGCGGCCTCGGAAACATTTTGGGGGGCGTGCTGGGCGGCGGAGGGCAATCGGGTCAGCAATCAGGCCAGCTGAGCGGTACGATCCGCGGAGTCGATAGTCGCTCGCAGCAGATCTCGATTCAGCAATCAAACGGCCAAACCGTTCCCGTGAGCTACGACAATCAGACGCAAGTCGTCTATCAGAATCAGAATTACTCTCCAACCGCGCTGGAGAACGGAGACCGGGTCACGGCCCGCATTCAGGCCAACGGCAACAGCTACTACACGGACTACGTGCAGGTCGATCAGTCCGTGACTGGAAGCGCGAATGGCTCTTCATCGAACATGCAGCTTCTGCAGGGGACCGTTCGGCAGGTGGATAGGCGAAACGGGGTGTTCACAGTCGACGTTAGCAACAACAACACCCTGACGGTGACGCTGCCGAATAACTTGAGCAGCAATGACGCGAACACATTCAACATCCTTCGGAGCGGACAGTTCGTCCGATTCTACGGCACCTATCTCAACAACGGACAGGTTCAGCTTCGCCAGTTCAACTGATCAGGATCAGGCGCTCACAAAAAAAAAAGGGGGGAGGGCATTTAGCCCTTCCCCCTTTCTTCTACTGCGCGGCTCAGACTTCGAGCCGACAAGCTTAGAACATGATTCCGAACGTAACCGGAACGAACTCCATCGAGGAGCCGTTGGCCGAGATGCGGTTGTAACGCGCCTCGACGAACGCATGGAATACCGACAGCGGCAGATTGATACCAGCGCCGGCGTTCCAGCCGAGGTGGTTGTCAGTCTGGCTGGCAGCGCCAGAAACAGTCGCGGCGGTCGAATAGAGTCCAGCGCCGCCGATCAGGTACGGCGAGATGCCGATGCTCGGCAGGCGCCACACGACGTTACCCGTCGCGCTCATGACGTGGAGCTTGGCAGGAACACCAGCCTTCTGACCAAACTGGTTGTACGCGCCATCGACGCGCAGGCCAACCGGGATGAACGGAAGGTTGATCGCCATTGCAACGGTACCGTTGTAACCGATATCGGTGCTGGTCTTCAGGTCGCTCATGGGCTGAGTCGCGCCGCCAGCAATACCAAGGCTGAACGGCTTCAGTACGCCGAGCTGCGCATTCGAGACGCGCGGAGCTGCGACGAGTGCGATCGTTGCGATCGCGAGGAACAGTGAACGCTTCAAAGCTTCTCCTTGTGCGAGAGTGCGCCGCAATTGAGTCGCGGTTGCGGACTCTTAGGACGCTCATGTTATGCGAGGCTTGTTGCGTTGTACCGGACCTCTTCAGGCCTGGACAGACCTCGCCGACAAGACGACGAGCCAGTTCCCGACCAGTAACGATTGTGAGGTGACATCCGGCCCCCTTTTTCCGGGTGTGGCGAATTTGTGATATCGCGCCCGCCGAATCGTCAGAAAGTCGAGATGTCGGACGGGTCAACCCGCCCAGATCACTCCAACTCCCTTTCGCCTCTCTTATGATGAAAAGAATCGTAGTCCTCAGTGCCCTCGCGATCGCAGTCGCGGCCCCGGTGGCCAGTGGCCAGCGCTCGTCACAACGATCCGGCCCAATCGAGCTCGGCATCGATGGTGGTGTAAGCTTCCTCTTCGCGAGCCCGACGCTCACCCAGGTGGCACTTCCTGTCCAGGATTTCCGTCTTGGCTATTTCCTGAACGACAAGGCGGAGATAGAGCCGCGGTTCAACATCAATTCGTTGCATGCCAATGGTGGCGGGGTCACGACGTACGGGTTTGAAATCGGATTGCTGCTGCTGCCGCACGGTGATCGAGTGGGCAACGGGGTCTATCTGCGTCCATTCGCCGGTTTGACCGGTGTTAGCGTGACAGGCGGAGGTAGTAACAGCAGCGGGAACGCGGGCGTCGGCGTCGGGCTCAAGCTTCCCTTCGAGGATCGCCGCCTCGCGACGAGAATGGAAGCCAACTACGTGCGCGAATTCGGAAATGGTGGGATGAACGAGATCGGCGTGCTGATCGGCCTTTCTTTCTTCACGCGCTAAAGCGCACTCCGCAGCCAAGAAAAACGCACCCCGACCCAGGGTGCGTTTTTTCTTGGAGATCTGAAATGTCCTACGTGTTGATGGCAGCGGGCAGATGCTCGGTGCAAACCACTCGCAACCGTTCCAGCTTATTGCGC
>Ga0193735_1000175_pt1 | contig 20616 bp, 18 predicted proteins | sample U1m2metaG_FD_145080 | JGI IMG/M metagenome (GOLD analysis project Ga0193735, IMG submission 145080) | Soil microbial communities from a riparian zone of the East river system, Colorado, United States - U1m2 | ecosystem: Environmental > Terrestrial > Soil > Riparian zone | place: USA: East River... | reverse complement strand
CGCCGGTCGCGTCAAAGACCACGAAGTCATTCCCCGACCCGGTCATCTTGTAGAAACGCTGCCCCTCCAGTCGAGCCGCCATCAGATCCTCCCGATCAGGCTCCACCAGCGCAGACGCCAGACCATCCACACTGCTTCGCGGACGATCTTCTTCGACATCTTGCTCACGCCCTCCGTTCGATCCACGAAGATGATCGGGATCTCGAACAACCGGAAGCCGCGCTTCCAGGCGCGAAAGGACATCTCGATCTGAAACGCGTAACCGTTCGATTTGACGGAACTTAGATCGATCGATTCAAGTACGTTCCGACGAAAGCACTTGAAGCCGGCGGTGGTGTCGAAGATCGGAAGTCCCGTAACTCCGCGGGCATAGATGTTCGCGGCATAACTGAGAAAGAGCCGGCTCATCGGCCAGTTGACGACGTTGACGCGCCCATCCTGATAGCGTGACCCGTGAACGATATCAGCCTCTCTGATCGCAACGAGAAACTCGGGCAACGTCTCTGGATTGTGTGAGAAATCGGCGTCCATCTCGAATACCAGGTCGTACTTTCGCTCGAGAGCCCATTGGAAGCCGGCGATGTACGCAGTGCCCAGGCCGAGCTTCTCCGCTCGATGGAGGACGTGAACGCGCGGATTGTTCGCGGCGATCGCGTCGACGATGGCCCCTGTTCCGTCAGGGGAACCATCATCCACCACCAGAATCTCGAACGACGGGTCCTGCGCGAGAATGGCTGGTATCAGGCGCGCGATGTTGAAGCGCTCGTTGTAGGTCGGAACAATGACCAGAGCCCGTTCAGGCAAAGCGTCTCCGATCGCGCCAGATGCCGGCGCCGAGCATTAGGACTCCGACTGCAATTGCGATCCAAGTGATTGTCTTGCCCCGCTCGTAGCTCGGACTCGTGAATAACAGCTCGATGCTGCGCGCACCCCGTGGCAGCTCGACCCCGATGAGTGTGTAATCCGCACGCCCTACCCGTGCAGCCTTCCCGTCCACCGTGGCCTTCCAGCCCGGATAGTAGTTCTCTGATACGACCAGCGAAGCACCCTGAGGTGCCGGCGCGTTGAGATCTATCTGGACCTTGCCGGGCTCGTAGTGTCGTACGGAAGTCCCGACAGTGAGAGGCGGCGGAAGTGTCTGGACCCCCGGAGACACCGTGACATTGGCCGACGTGTCGAACAGTGCTGCTCGCCTGACGTCGAATCGCGGGTTGAGAACAGTGGCCAGCACCTGGTCGTCCGGCGCCTTTACCGCGACCGGAGTGAGCCACGAATAACGATTGTCCGCGTTGAAGCGGTAGAGATACGCAGTGTCCCCTGCTGCGTTGACAACCGGACCCTTCACCCGCGTCGTGTTAGAGAGGAACGGGAGCTCCGAGATATTGGTTAGAAAGTATTGGGCGTTCGTAAGCTGCAGCACGTTCGGAGAGAACAGCCTGTTGTCGTCTGAGTACTCGTCGGTCAGGAGGTTGTAGCGACCGATTTGATTGCCATGATATCCGCGGACCTGTCTGACTCGGTGGGTCATCAGTGCGTCCCCGCGAAGAAAGGCGTCGGGCTCCGGGGTCTGCTGGAGCGGTAGAGCCAACACGCGAACGGGTTGCGTCTCGGCCTTCAACATCTCTACGATGGGATCGCTCGCATAAATGACTTTGGCTGGCGGCGAGAAAATCCAGTAGAGCCGCTCGATAGTCCAAAGATCGATCACCATGAGCGCAGCCAACGCCCACGCCGCGGCTCGGCCAGAGATTCTGCCGCGCTGAATGGCAAACCCGAGTCCAACGACCAGAGCGACGAAGAGGAAGCTTCTCCACGCGCCGATGAACAGGGCGCCGCGATTGGCGAGCACGCGGTCGAACAATCGCTCGTCGACGAACGATTCCGCTATGCTCGTGAGCCCACCCACCGAGGCGAGAAAAGCGATTATTCCCCCCGCAACCAACCAACCGATCAGATACTTTGAGGACACTCGGCGCTCAAGGAACCGTTCAGCGCCGACGCAGGCCAGCAGCGCTATCGCGAGCGTTCCAACGAAGAAGATCGTAGCGGGCGCCCGGAAGAATTTGGTCCCCGGGACGATCGCGTACGGTATGTGGTACAAAGGCGTCGAGCTTCCCAGAGACCACAGCAGCGAAATCAGCAGCGCCACCGACCAGAAGATGATGTGCTTTCGGCGCGGGTCGCTCCGCAATCCGATAAAGGCAGCGCCCGCAAGAATGAGAACGACAACCCCGACGTAGTCGCTATGGAGATGAATGCCGTTGCGGCCCCAGTAGTTGTCCAACATCCCGGAAAACTGCGGAAGGTAGACATTGAGGAGCTCTTCCGGATTCCAGGCATACGAGGTAGCGACCCGATAGTCGCCAAGTCCACCGGCCCGGGGCGACCACGCTACGTATTCGCGCACCGGTAGATACTGCACCGCACCGATCGCCAATCCGACGATAACGGCGGCGAGGGCCGCTCCTAATCGCTTGATCGCGAGCGGGCGATCGAGCCTTACCCCATCGAGCGTCACGAATGCAAGAAAAAGGGCGTATGCACCCGACGCGAGGAGCGTGTACTGCAGCAACTGCGGGTGCGGGCTGAGCACGCAAAGGCCGATGATAAGAGCAAAGGCGCCCCAGGTCCAAGCCTTCCCGCCGCGAATGCCGCGGTACAGAACCCACAGCGCCAACGGAAACAACGCGCTGACGAACAGCTTGCCGTCGTGACCGGGCGACACGTACGATGCAATCTGACCACTCATCATGTAAGCGACCCCGCCGATGAGTGAGCCGTAAAAGGTGTATCCGATTGCGCGGAGGAATCCGAACGTGAAGAGACCGGACAGGAAGATGTGGATGATGAAACCCCACGTCATAGCGACGTCGGTCGGCATCACCATGCGCAGCAGAAAAGTCGGGTAGAAGATGTCGCCGTGCATCGCTGCGACGAACGGCATCCCGCCGAACAGGTACGGATTCCAGAGCGGAAAATGTCCTGTTGCCCGCAGGGTGCTCGCGGCGAACTCACGGAACGCGTAGCCGGCGATGTACTGATCGCTGTGCGGGCTGACGAGGAACCGCCCGGCGAGCGCCGGATATGCGAGCGTGAACGTGCAGAGCGCATACACGAGTGACGCCCAGCCAAACGCGAAGCGCGGCGCCGGAAGCGCCGCGGGAGTGTTGGCGGAGTCTGGGAGCTGGCGGGACTTCTCTCGAGGCTGCGCCATGTGATCAGTGGGATAGAGACTTTCTGCGTGCGCCCGCCGCGATGTACAGCCCGCTCGGAATCAGCTCGAGGATGGTGAGCCACAACCGGGCGGCGATAGCGACTAGCGCGGCGTCCACTTCGTTTGCGAGCCCAAGCTGCGTCATGAAAGCGGCGAGCGTGAACTCTCTCACGCCCAGGCCGGCCGGCGCGATCGGCGAGATGAAGCCAAGGATGTACGCAGCGGTGTAAACTGCGACGTACGAGGAAATTTCGCCAGGCGCCGCACCGAGCAACCCCCGCACGAAAAACTGAAACGCCAGCCCATAGAAGAGCCACGAGAGGGTGTTCGCCAGCGCGGCTGTCCAGATACTCGTCGCGGGCACCGAAGGCGGCGCGATGTCCTTGCCGATCATCGTGCCTACCCACACCGCCAAAGGTGGCAGAAACCGGGGCGCGCTGAAGAGAACGATTGCGAGCACGAGCACCGCCGCGCCCACCAGCAACGGCTGTCCGAGCAGCTTGGCACCGCTCACCATGACGATCGCGGTGCCCGTGACCAGACTCACCATTTGCATGATCACCGAGGATCCCGCGGCAGCAAGGCCCGATAGTCCGCGCTTTCTCGCCATGACGCCCATGGCAGTCAACGACCAGATATTGCCCGGCACGTATTTGCCGAGGTTGGACAGAAACCAGATTCGCGCCGCCTGCATGAACGGAAGGTGCGAGTCCCACGCACCCAATACTCTCCGCCATCCTTCGATCAGCAGTGCATAGGTGACGAGCACGAGCACCGTCGCCGCGCCGATCCATTGCCACGCGAACTGGATGTGACTGAATCGCGACCCGACCTTGTCCCATTGGCTTGCCAGCGAGCGGGCCGCGAAGAAAAGCACAGCCGCGGCGAACACCCATTGCGCGAGCCTGAAGAGATTACGACGCGTTAGCGCCAAGAACCTGTCGGTAAATGCCTGCGTAACGGCGTGCAGCGGACTCGGGCGCGAACGCAGAGAGTGCGTAGAGGCGCCCTGCCCTGCCGAGATCACTCCCGCGACCATCGCGGGCGAGCAAGTCGTCAAGCGCGCTGGCAAGGGCGGCCCGGTCACCGGGCTTCACGAGCAGTCCAGTCTTGTTGTGCTGAATCACGTCGCGCAATCCGCCTGAATCGAACGCGACGACGGGCGTCTCGCAAAGAAGTGCTTCGACTGCGACGAGGCCCAACCCTTCGTCAACGGACGGAACGACCACCGCGGCGGCTCGCTGATATAGTGCCGGCAAGTCGGATTGAGAGAGTTGGCCATGCCAGCGAATACGGGACCCGACCCCCAATTGTTGCGCCAGCTGCCCGAGTGAAGAGCGAGCTGGGCCGTCGCCCACGATGTCGAGCGACGCCTGAGATTTCATCGAGGCAAGGGCGTGGACGAGGTGCTCGACACCTTTCTGCGGCATGAGCCTGCCGACAAAGAGCAGTCGCTGGCCGTCTCGTGCAGTGCCTGGTCCGAAGAGATTCGTGGCGACAGGCATCGGCGCTACGATCGGATTCACTCCCGGCACCAGTGCTTCGGTCTCCTCCTTGAGCCAATGCGACACGGTCGTGACCGCGGCAGAGTGCCTGAGCACGTGCGAGAACATGGGCTTGGCCACGCCGACCGTGCGCGCCAGTCGAACGTCGGTGCCGTGCAAGGTCGTGACGAGCGGAATGTGCGCCAGCCTCCCCAGCCACGTTCCGACGACTCCATTGGGGAACCACCAGTGGGCGTGAACGACCTGTGGATCGAAGCTGCGCCTCGCTCGGACAGCGTGCACGAAGTCCGAGCCCAGGAATCCAACCAGAGCGAGCTTCGCACTCCAGGACGACGCGACATCCCCTGCCATGTTACCGGTGTAGGCCAGCTTCTCGTAACGTCGCGGCGCGTAGCGGAAACGCTCGACGCTCACGCCTTCGATCTCGGCCGACGCCGGAAAGCCTGCCGAGGCCGGGGCAACGACGCGAACGTTGACATCTTCCGCTCGCAGTGCGACGGCGAGGCGCAGGATGAACGACCCGGCGGCATCTCCTTCCGATCGCGGGAACGAGTGCGTGAGAAACAGGACGTTCATTTTGCTCACGAACTCGAGGGCGTGTCGCGTTCCTGAGAGATATCCTCGAGCCGTGCGCGCAGCTGGCTCAGCTCGGCGCGTTGCGCCGCGATGAGCTCTCCAATCAACCCGGTGGCAAAGAACACGCTTCCGACGGTGAGGCACGTCTCCACCAGATTGATGAGGGGACGGAAACCCACGCCACCGATCACGCGCCAGAGGATGGCGATGATCCCAACGATTACGCCGACGATGAACAAGCCCGCTCCCATCATGCCGAAGAGAAGCAGCGGCTTGCGCGCGAAGCGGAGCTCGAACCAGACCGCCAGCATGTCGAGCAAGCCGACCGGTATTCGTCCGATTCCAAACTTGGACTGGCCGGCGTTGCGCGGATAAAGGGGCACCCGAACTTCGGACACCTTGAATCCCTGGGCGGCGGCCATCACCACCATGTAGCGATGCCAGTCGGGCCGGTTCGGGAGCGCGTCCATCACTTCTCGCCGATACGCCTTTACTGAATTGAGGTCGCGCACCGTAACCTTGAAGAGCGACCGACTGAGGCTGTTATAAATGCCGGATACAAAAGCCTTTTCGTACTTTCCGTCCTTGTACCCGGCGACGATGTCGGACTCGTCCGCGATGATCGGCGCGACCAGGCGTGGAATGTCCTCGGGCTTGTACTGCAGATCGGCGGGATAGAACACGAGAATGCCCCCGCGCGAATGCAGATATCCGGTGCGCAGCGCGTCGGCGATCCCCCGCCTCACACCGTGTCTGACGGGCCGCAAGAATGGGTACTGGGAGGCGAGCTGCTGGAGCACGTTCCAGGAATCGTCCACGGAGCCGTCGTCGATGACGATTATTTCGTAGCGCTGCGGAGCGGATGCAAAGGCGGCGCTCGCCTGCTCCATGAAGAGAGGAAGGTTTTCAGCTTCGTCCTTGGCGGGAACGAGAATGCTGATGTCGGGCCGGCTGCTCGCGGCCTGGAGACCAGTCGCTTTGAATCTCTGCCCCGAATCCGTTTGGGGCACCGACGTCATACGCGTTTGCGCATACGCGCCGAAAGTACCCCCAACTGGTCGCGGTATTTGGCCACGGTCCTCCGGGCGATCTGAACGCCGCTCTCGCGGAGAATGTTGACGATCGCCTGATCGGTGAGCGGGTGCTTTGGATCTTCCTCCTGCACGAGCTTCTGGAGCTGTGCCTTGATGCCTCGGGCCGAAACGTCTTCGCCGTCGGATGTGGCCAGACCGGACGAGAAAAAGAATTTCAGCGGCAGAACACCGCGAGGCGTCTGTACGAACTTCTCGTTGGTGACGCGGCTCACGGTCGATTCGTGCATGTTGATGACTTCCGCCACCTCGCGGAGCGTGAGCGGCTTGAGGTACTGAATTCCCTTCTCGAAGAACTCGCGCTGCCGCTCGACGATGTAGTTCATGACTTTGAGCATGGTCTGACGGCGCTGCTCGATCGCCTGGATCATCCAGTTGGCGGAGTTGAGCTTGTTGGAGATGAACTCCTTGTTCTCGCCATCAAATTTCTTTTTGTCGCGAGCGATCTCCTGGTAAGCCCTGCTCAACTTGAGTCGCGGAAGATTGGCATCGTTGAGGAAGACGTGGTACCGGTCGTCGATCTTCTCGACAATGAGATCGGGGATTATGTAGTTGTCGTCGCGTGACCCGTACTGGAGGCCGGGTTTGGGATCGAGCTTGGCGATCTCGTCGGCCGCCTTCTGCACGTCGGTCGCGCTGATGCCGAAGCGCTTGGAGATCTCGCTCCAGCGGTGGTTTATCAGCTCCTCAAAGCAGTCGCGGACCAGCCGATACGGTACTGATTGCTCTAGCCCGGCTTCCTTGAGCTGAAGGAGCAGGCACTCGCGAAGGTCCTGTGCGCCGACACCGGGCGGATCGAGGGTCTGGACCGTCGCCAGCATCTTCAGTCCTTCCTCGAGCGTATACAGCGGAAGATCGTCGGTTTCGCGCCCTGCTTCCTCGGCGGCCTTGGTGACGACGTCATTGAGGGCTCGGACGATATCGTCAACTCCACAAGCGAGATAGCCGTCGTCGTTAATGTTGCCTATGAACTCGTCGGCGAGAAGCATCTGCCGTGGAGAGAGCTCGAGGAGGCTCACCTGATCGCGAAGGTGGTCGCTCAGATCGCGGGTGGCGACGGTTACCGGCTCGAAGTACTCCTTCTCTTCGTGCTCCTCGCGCCGGCCGCCCGCGGTGTCGAAGCCGTCGAGCAGAATCTCCTCCCAGTCGATCTCGCCGGTTCGCTCGTCTTCCGTCTCAGCCTGCGCCGGCTCCGTCGCCTCTCCTTCCTGCTCCTCTTCCTCATCCTCCTCGGCCTCGACCAGATCGAGGAACGGGTTGTTGAGCAGCTCCTGCTTCAGGTGCTGCTGGAGGTCCAGCAAAGGCATGTAGAGAAGGTCCATCGCCTGGTAGAGGCGAGGATTGATCTTCAGCTCCTGGCGGAGCTGGGTCGATTGATTGAGGCCTGGCTTCAAGAGTTAGCTACCCCTTCGTTCGTGCGAGATAGCCTCTCGCGCAGCCGTGCAGCGAGTGTTGGACCAAGATAGATCTCTGCCACCGTGTCGTCGAAAACTAGCTCCCGGACGGTTCCGGAAGCCTTTACCTGCCCATCATACATAATGTAAGCACGGTCGACGATGTCGAGTGTCTGTTCGACGTTGTGATCGCTGATAAGGACGCCGATGCCCCTGTGACGCAGTCCGGCGACAATTGTCTGGATGTCGTGAACGGCAATGGGGTCGACCCCCGCGAACGGCTCGTCGAGCATCATGAACTTCGGGTCGGTCACGAGGGCCCGGGTGATCTCGAGGCGGCGCCGCTCCCCACCGGAAAGCGCGTACGCCTTGCTCTTGCGGAGCCGTTTGATGCTCAGCTCGTCCAGCAGCTTTTCGAGACGCTCCGACCGCTCGGCAGCCGACAGCGGAAGGGTCTCGAGAATCGCGAGAATGTTGTCCTCCACGGAGAGCTTCCGGAAAATGGAAGGCTCCTGTGAGAGGTACCCGATTCCGCGCCGAGCGCGCTCGTACATCGGCAGCTTGGTGATATCCTCGCCATCGAGAAGGATCTTTCCAGACAGCGGCTGGATGAGGCCGACGATCATGTAGAAGGTCGTGGTCTTGCCGGCTCCGTTAGGGCCCAAGAGTCCGACGATTTCGCCTTGTTGGAGCCGGAGCGCGACGTCGTTGACGACTTTTCTGCCGCGGTAGATCTTCGTCAGTCCCTCGGCCTCGAGAACGCTGCCCCCGATAAGCGCAGGACGCGGAGGCGTCGAGAGCGCGAGCCGGGAATGCTCCCCTGTTTCGCGCATAGTCTCGGCGAATTCGCTCCGGTGGGGTGCGACGATTTTCCAAAAGGCAGGCGCGATCCGAATCGCTGCGCCGTCGCTCTCCAGGTCGCCTTCCAGGGGAAGAACGATTCCGGCCTCGGCGAGCCGGGGAAGGCTCGACGCAGCGAGGTAAGAGCGAACCTCGTCTTGCCCGAGCCTCCCAGCTTCGCGTTCGGCGTCGACACCCTTGGCTCTGAGGAGGCGCAGGTAGTCGTTGCGATAGTTGGCGGCGATGTCCCGGACGCGTGCAACTCCGTTGTCATCCGCTGCGCGGACAATCGCGTCGAGCGCAAATCCATCGAGGCGGTCACTCTGGGAAGCGCCGCTGAGAAGCGCGCGAACGTTTTCGGGCAGTTGATTGCCGTCGCTCATCGTCGAATGACCGGTGGCTTGACCACCGGGCGCGGTGGAGCTGGAGTGGTTGGAGACCCTGGCTTGGCAGCGGACGCCTCGACAGCCGGCTCGATCATCACTCCCGTGGCTTTATCGGTCACGGTGACGGTGCTGACTTTCCGGTCCTCGAACAGGATATCTATGATTCTGCCCCGCACGTAGTTGACCGACGGTTGAGTTGACGGCCCCTTCGAATTCTTCATCTGGTAAAAGGATTGCGCATTCCCTTCGGCGACTATCTCCCGGACGCGTGGCCGGTTGGCAGTATCGGTTCCGACAAGGCTGTCGAAGTGGGCGAAGATAGTGTCGCCCCTCATCCAGTCCCTCTGGGTCGAGACTACCCCGGAATCGGGGTTACTTTCGGCGTAGGCGTTACGCAATGCGCGGACCTCGCGGACGCGTTGACCAGGCATTATCGCGTCGATCGAGTCCGCTGTGATCTCGCGCTCCGGGGAAACGGCGCGAGCGCGCCCCTTTCCCCAGGCCATCACCCGCTGCAGCTGGTTGCTCTGTATCCGTAAGTCTACCGTATCGGCGACGAGCTCCAAGTCCTGGCTCAGGGCGTGACCACTCGGAGTGGCGACCACGCGTTCGAGTTGCCGGTTCTTCGAGTAGACGTCGATCACGCCGCCCGTGAGCGTGAAGCTGCGGCTGCCGAGGCCTTTCACCATTGGCTCGCGCATGAGACGCGCGAAGTCGTGCCCGCTGTCCATGAACGCAGAATCGCCGGTGGCGAGAAGATCGGGTCGGGTGATTTGAACTCGTCCCGACGCGTAGACCAGGCTGTCGCCCTCCATCGTGATCTGGTTGGCGATGACGTGCGCCGTGTCGGGTGGTCTTCCGCGTCCGGTGGTGTCCTTTTGAACGAGCGTGACGGTGGGGCGTCCGGGCGCGAACATTCGCGCCATTGGCCGCTGCGGCGTACTCCGGTAGTAGTCAGCGCTCGGCCCACGCAGAGTGCTGCCGTTCGACATTACCGCGACGACGTTACCCTCGGCGTGAAGATGATCGTCGTTCTGGTAGTAGGTCATCGTGCGGGAGTCGACCGTGACGCGCGGCTCCGTGTAGTGAACATTGCCGACGAGAAAGAGTCTCCCCTGAGCCTGGTAGTACTCGGCGCTGTCGGCGGTGAGTCGATTGCCCTGGCCGATGCACCGGGCAACGATGCCGCGGCCAAGGAAAGTCACTTGCTGCCCGGCGGCGTCGGTACGGATGTTGGCGACCGTGTTGGTGCCCGTGGGAAATTCCAGGTCACAGCTACGCGGGATATCCTGCGCCTCCGCGGTGGAGGCGAGAGCGCACGACAACGCAAGCGAGAGAGTGACTTTCAAGACTTTCAACGTTTCGGAATGACCGGCGGCGGGACGGGAGTCGGCGCTGGTTGCGCGGGAGTCGTCGTAGGTTGAGTCGATACTCCTTTAATGAATCCGCTCGCTCCCTTCAGGATCTGAATGTTCTTCATGTTGGGATCCGACCTGAACCCTATGCCCTCGAGCCGACGGTTCGGCTCAGTCATCACGAACGCGCTGTCGCTCGAGATCTCGTTCTTCTGCTGGTTGTACTTGAGCTCCTCGGTCGTGAGGCGCCGGCCATCTTCGGAGACTACCACGACGTTCTTTCGCGCGATCATGTTGCTCGTGCGGCTGTTGTAAGTGCCGCGCTTGGAGGTCAGCACGGCGTCCTTCGCACCGGTCGGCGTAAAGAAGGTCGTGTTGACGGGCTCCATTTCGATTCGCGTGTTTTCCTCAAAGAAATAGGCGGTGTCAGCGTGTAGCTCCGCGCGAGAGAGGCCGCCATCGGTGAGTCTGAATCTGAGCCCGTAAATCACCTGGTCAGCCGAATCGGCGAGCGGTGAGTGCGTGGCGACGGGCGGCTGCTTCTTGGAGCTGCAGGCACTGCTGACCGCAACGAGGAATCCGACCACCAAAACCGTGCGCACTAGACAACTCCGGAGCGCATCAAGTCGTGGAGATGGATCACGCCGACAACTCGATTGTCGCCGTCGACGACCGGCATCGCGATGATCCCGTAGGTCTCCATCCGATAAACCACTGCGCTGCCGAGCTCGTCGGCCTGAGCAACCTTCGGTGTTTTGTTCATTACTCTGGTCACTGTGATGGGAAACACGTTCTCCTCGTGCTCCATCAGACGCGAAAGATCTCCCGTCGTAATCACGCCGGCGACAGTTCCGGAACCGTCCGTCACGATCGCGATCCCCCGACGCTCGGCGAGCTGCACGACGGCTTGTCTCATCGTCGCTGACTCAGCGAGGACGGGAAGATTCTCGGTTAGCATCACATCGGAGACTCTTGTGAGAAGCCGCCTTCCAATCGCCCCCCCAGGATGGAGCCTTGCAAAATCATCGGCGTCAAATCCTTTCTCCTCCAGGAGCGCGATTGCCAGAGCGTCGCCAAGCGCGAGGGCTACTGTCGTGCTCGTCGTGGGAGCCAGATCGTGCGGACACGCTTCTTCTTTGACCCACCCATCGAGCGTAACGTCGCTATTCCGGGCCAAGGTCGACTTGACGTTGCTCGTCAGCGCAATCGTACTTACACCGAGCCGCTTCAAATGGTCGAGAAGCCCGAGGACCTCGTCGGACTCCCCACTCTTGGAGATGAGGATGGCGACATCGGACTTTCCGACGATTCCCAGATCGCCATGCACGCTGTCTGCCGGGTGGAGGAACGTCGCGGGAGTTCCAGTCGAAGTAAGCGTCGCTGCGATCTTCCGGCCCACGAGACCCGACTTACCCACTCCAGACACGATGACGCGCCCTTCCGATTGCGCAATGCACTCCACCGCTCGAGCGAAATCGTCGCCGATGCGGCGCTCTGCTTCGCCGAGCGCTTCGGTCTCCATGCGGAGAACTCGTCGGCCGCGCTCGACGATGTCCTGGTGGGTCATCGGTTGATGCGATCCCAGATATCGACAGCGCGGTCGATCAGCGAATCAAGCGCGGACAACGGCAGCATGTTGGGACCATCACTGGGAGCGCAATCGGGATCGGGATGCGTCTCAAGAAAAAGTCCCTGCGCACCGGCGGCGATCGCCGACAACGCGAGCACTGGGACGAACTCGCGCGCGCCACCGCTTGCCCCTTCCGGTCCCTGCCCCGGCTTCTGGACGCTGTGGGTCGCGTCGAAGATCACCGGCGCTCCGCATGCCTCGCGCAGACGCGTGAACGAGCGCATGTCGACCACCAGATCACCGTATCCGAAGAACGTGCCTCGTTCGGTCACCGCGATGTCGCGCGACCGGCCGTTGGCGTTCGGACCGCCGCGAACCTTCTGCACAGCGCCCCGCATTCCCTCCGGCTGCAGCCACTGGCCTTTCTTGACGTTGACGGGCTTGCCCGTTGCTCCAGCAGCTTCCAGTAGATCGGTCTGCCTGCAAAGGAAGGCAGGAATCTGCAAAACGTCTACGACGGCGGCGGCAGGCGCGCATTGATCTGGAGCGTGTACGTCGGTGAGAACCGGCAATCCCGTCGCCTTGCGCACGCGATCGAGTGCTGTCAAACCCGCGTCGAGACCGGGCCCCCGAGCGGCACCGCGGTTCGAGCGGTTTGCCTTGTCGAAGCTGGCCTTGTAGATGACTCCGCCGGGAATCTTTTCAGCGAGTCTTGCGAGCGCTTCACCGACCCGAAGGTTGAGGTCGTCGCTCTCCAGCACGCACGGACCGGCGATCAGGAAAAGCTTGTCTGCCGGAAAGAGTTCCCCCACGTTAGTCCGCCGCTTCTAGGGGCGCACGCTTCCGGCTGCTTCGGGTTGGCGATTTGCCCTGAACGGCGGCTCCGATGAAGCCCGCGAAGAGAGGATGCGGGCGAGTAGGACGCGACTGAAGCTCTGGATGGAACTGGCAGCCGATGTACCATGGGTGGGTCTGCAGCTCGACCATCTCGACCAGCGATCCATCCGGTGAAAGCCCGCTGAGGTTCAACCCGTGCTCAACGAACTGATCGCGGAATTTGTTGTTGACCTCGTAGCGATGTCGATGACGCTCGCTCACCTGCGGTACGCCATAAATCGCGGCGGCCTGTGTGCCCGGGCCGAGTCTGCACGGATAGGCGCCGAGGCGCATCGTCCCGCCCATATCGGTGACGTGCTGTTGGTCTTCCATCAGGGAGATCACCGCGTTCTCACACTCGGGCGCAAACTCGCTCGAATGACTGTCGGACAATCCGATCACGTTCCGGGCAAATTCAATAATGGCGGTCTGCATTCCCAGGCAGATCCCAAAGAACGGCAGCCCCGACTCGCGTGCGTAGCGGATGGCTTCGAGCATGCCTTCGACACCCCGCACTCCGAATCCGCCCGGGACGAGGACACCGTGAAAATCGGCGAGCAGCTCTCGCGTCTTTTCTCTGTTCGCGAACAGATCACTCGCGAGCCATGAAACCTCTACGCCGACGTCGTGAGCTATTCCGCCGTGAATGAGCGCTTCCTGCACGCTCTTGTAGCTGTCGACCAGACCCGTGTACTTGCCGATAACGGCGATTTTCACTCGTCCCTTCGGGTGCAGAACGCGCTCGACCATATTCCGCCACTTCGACAGATCGGGCGCGCGCTTGCCCAGCAGGTTGAGCTTGTGCATCACGCGTTCGTCCAACCCCTGTTCGTGAAAGAGCAGCGGTATCTGGTAAATAGTCGGGACGTCCCTGCTCTCGATCACGGCGCCGAATTCGACGTTGCAGAAGAGCGCGATCTTGCGCTTCACTTCCTCCGAGAGAGCGCGCTCGGTCCGGCAGATGAGAATGTCGGGCTGGATTCCGATTTCCATCAGCTCTCGCACGGAGTGCTGGGTCGGCTTTGTCTTGACCTCGCCCGCAGCGGCGATGAAAGGAACGAGCGTCAGGTGAATGAAGATCGCGTTCTCGCGGCCGATCTCGTGGCGGAATTGCCGAATCGCCTCGAGGAACGGAAGCGACTCGATGTCGCCGACCGTCCCGCCGATTTCCACGATCACTACGTCGCTTTCAGGAGCGAGGCGCTTCATGGCTCCCTTGATCTCGTCGGTCACGTGCGGAATCACCTGCACCGTTGACCCGAGATACTCGCCTCGGCGCTCCTTGGTGATGACGTTGAGGTAGATGCGCCCTGTGGTAATGTTGTTCGCCTGCGCGAGCGAGCGGTCGATGAACCGTTCGTAGTGGCCGAGGTCGAGATCGGTCTCGGCACCATCGTCGGTGACGAAGACCTCGCCGTGCTGGAACGGCGACATCGTGCCAGGATCGACGTTCAGGTACGGGTCGAATTTCATTATCGTCACGCGCAATCCACGCTCGACGAGAAGTCGGCCGAGTGACGCGGCCGCGATTCCCTTCCCGAGCGACGATACGACACCGCCCGTCACGAAGATGTAGCGCGTCTGTTGGCTGGAACTACCCTGCATTGGTCACTGCTCCTTCAATAAAGGCGACCCAGCGCGCGTTCGCGCGCTCGAGATCTTCTTCGGTATCGATTCCACTAGCCGGTGCTTCGCTCGTCACTGCGACCCCTATTGGCAAACCCGCAGCCAGCGGTCTCAGCTGCTCCAGCCGCTCGATCTCCTCGAGTGGGTGCGGCGGGAGAGACACCCATTCAGCCAGTGCCTCACGTGAATAGGCGTACACCCCGATATGTTGCAACGTACGCTGCGCGCGCTTTGCTGCATCGGTCTGGTCGCGGAGGTAAGGAATCGGGGCGCGCGAGAAATACATGGCCCGGCCGTCATCCGCGACCACCACTTTCACCAGGCTGGGAGTATCGAGGATCACGGTGCTGGCGTGGGATGCCGCGGTTCCTAGCGGAAACCGACCGGTGGAGACCAGCTGAGCTGCTCCTCTGACCGCCTCCGACCCGATGAAGGGCTCGTCGCCCTGGACGTTCACGATCGTGTTGTAATCTCGAAAGCGCGGCTGTGCCGCGACTTCAGCAACCCGCTCGGTACCCGAACTATGCTGATCACTCGTCATGACGCACTCGGCTCCGACCGCTCGAACCGCGGATGCCACAGATTCGTCGTCCGTGGCCACGACGACGGCATTAGCGACGTTCATTTGAGAGATTCTTTGCCAGACCCGGACGATGAGGGGGAGTCCGGAAAGGAGACGGAGGGGTTTTCGGGGGAGGCGCATGGCGCCGAGGCGCGCTGGAATGACAACTAGCGTCCCCATTAACCACCTGTTTTCGCGCGAACCGATGCAAAAGTCACGCTCAGTAATATACCCACGGGGTATACACTGGGCAAACCTGAATGTCGGCTAGAGCGAGAGCGAAACTCCGACCGTGACGGCCGAGCGACGGGACAGCGGAGAGCGGTTCTGAGCCGGGTCGATGCTGTAGTCGACGCGGATGATGCTGATCCCTGCGCCGACGCCAACATTCTGGATCAGCGCCGGAAGCCTCCCGACGCCGGCATTTCCAGCCGCGTATCGGAGCGCCAGGAATGGACTGCCAACCAACGGGAGCTGGATCTTCTCGATGGGTATCGTGTAGTCGCCTTGCACATAGAGCAGGCGGTCACCACCGAGCGCGAGCAGATCTACCGTCGCGAGAGTTCCCGACCCGCCCAGGTACCCGAAGCGTTGGGGTGGAGGGATGTCTCCCCCACCGGTGATTAGCGCATGCGCGAGGAAAGCGAACGTCTGTGATCCGAACGTGGGAAAAGTGAGGCGGCTATCGACGGTTCCCTGCGTGAAAGAACCCGGCGTGGAGAGACAGACTCCAGTCGATGGAATGAAGGTGCATACGAAGTTGAACGACGTGCTGAACGCGTGCTCGACTGCGGCATCGAGCTTTGCCTCCAAACCACCGCGTGATATCTGAATGCCGGTTCCACCGGTGATTGACCCTATGTGGCCGGGCGCAACAGGCGGGTTGAGACGGCGCATTCTGAGAATGCCCTTCCGGCCGAAGAAGCTCCATGGATACTTCGGTGGCGCAATGGAGCCGGTCGACCAATCACGCTCAAAGCTTCCCCCGAGAAATGGCGTGAACGCGATGGACGAGACCGTCAGTGAGCGAGTCAAGCGAAGCGCGGCGCGGTCGGCGCGATAGTAGTTGCGCGCGTCGCTGCCGACAAACAAAGCCGCCAACGAATTCACGAGGTCGGACCGGATCCAGGCGTCATTGGTAAAAGTCCCCCGCCCGACGAAGAGCTTCAACTCATTCGCGGTTCCCGGACGGACATATCCTTCCAGTGACGGATCCCACTGGCCGAGATTCGAGCGGTAGGTTACGAGCGCGTTGAGCTCGAGGCTCTCGTCGCTGGTCGCCAGCTGAGGGCCCCACGGCAAGCTGAGCCCGTTCACGCGGTCGTAGGAAGGGATTCGCAAACCGATTCCGAGCGGCAAGGAGATCGGCGACTCGTGATACTCGACGTACCCGGTGTCAGCGGCCGTAGTCGTGGTATCCTGTGCGCGCAAAGGCCCCGCGAGCGTCGCGATGGAAATGGCGATGGGAACGACAAGGAGTGCCTTCATCGTGCGAGTATTAGAAAGTTTCGAAGGATGTCCTTCCCATTTTGGGTAAGGATTGATTCGGGATGGAATTGCACGCCCCATACCGGGTGCTGCCGATGCTTCATGGCGTGTATCTCTGTCGGGTCATCTTTCGAACGCGCGACGACTTCCAATTCCGCCGGAAGTGAGTCTGTTTCGACGACGAGGGAATGATAGCGCATCACTTCCAGTGGATCAGGAACGTTCTCGAACAATCCCTTCCCATCGTGCGTGATTCTGGACGTCTTGCCGTGCATCAACGTCTTCGCGCGAACGACTTTACCACCATACGCCTCACCGATCGCTTGATGGCCAAGGCAGACGCCCAGTATCGGGATTGTTTTTCCCCACCGACGAATGGCGGAAACGGTGATTCCTGCATCAGTCGGAGTGCACGGTCCCGGAGAGATCACCATCCTCGTGACACCCATTGCTCCGATATCCTCGACGCTGATCTCGTCATTGCGCTTGACGACGGGCTTCTCGCCAAGCTCTCCAAGGTACTGGACGAGATTGTACGTGAAGGAGTCGTAATTATCGAGAACGAGAAGCATCGCTAATTCTACGCTTTAACGGTCAGGCGCGTGGGTGGAACTGCTTGTGGACGCTTCTCAGGTATTCTCGATCGATATGTGTATAGATCTGGGTAGTCGAGATATCGACGTGACCGAGCATTTCCTGAACTGCTCTCAGATCGGCACCGCCCTCGAGCAGATGGGTCGCGAACGAGTGACGCAGCGTGTGGGGCGAGACCGGTTTGGTGATCCCGGCCTGAACGACATATTTGCGGAGGATTTTCCACGCGCCCATGCGCGAGAGCGGCTGGCCTCTGGCGTTGAGGAACAGGACTCCTTTACCCTCTCCCTTCTCCAGCGCCGGGCGCAGCTCCCGCAGATAGATCGCGATTGCCCCAATCGCTCGGCGACCGATGGGGACCAGGCGCTCCTTCGCGCCCTTCCCGAACACGCGCACCAGGTGATCCTGCAGCATCACATCGCGGACGCCGAGAGAGATCCACTCGGAAACCCGAAGTCCCGCGGCGTAGGCGAGCTCGAGCATCGCACGATCGCGGAAGGCCAGCGGCTCGTCGAGCGATGGCGCGGCGAGCAGCTTCTCGATCTCCTCGACAGCCAGCACATCGGGAAGTGTACGCCAGCGCTTCGGCGTCTCAAGCCGCTCACTTGGGTCGCGCACGACGTGCCCTTCTCCAAGCAGGAACTTGAAGTAGGAGCGAACCGCGGAGATGTTGCGGCGTATCGACGCCGGAGCGAGTCCGAGGTCCTTGAGGTGATACACGTATTCCCGCAGCGAGCGGGCTCCGACTTCAGTCGGAGCCGATGCTCCCTTGACGCTGGCGTAGGTGACAAATCTGGCGATGTCGAGCTTGTAGGCTTTGCTCGTCTGAACGGACGCGCCCTGTTCGAGGGCGAGAAAGTCGTCGAATCGCTCGATGTAAAACGCGCGAGCGACTGCATCGCCCAGCTTGATGTTACTCACGCTTGTTTCTGTCACGCTTGAAATACCAAATGGCGATGGCGAGGACAACGATCCCGATCGCGACGGCTCCCGCAACCTTCCCCGAACGCACGAGATAGTGTTGAACGAGGTCCCAGTTGTCGCCAGCGCGGAATGCCAGAAACGTAATGAGGCCGAACCATACGGCTGATGCGGTGGCGACCGATAACATCACTTTGAAGGCGGGCAGCCCCATCGCTCCGGCGAACGGAGGGACGATCGCCCGCACCCCCGGCAAAAAGCGGCTCACGAACAAACCCCAGAACCCGTACTTCTTGTGGAGCTTCTTGATTCTGCTTTCAGCGTCGGGACCGGCGTACTTCTCTATTCTTCTCAGGAACACCTTGGCCCCGAAACGACGACCCAGGATGTACGTGACTCCGGCGCCTGCGACGTTGCCGAACCAGCCGAGAAGAAAAACGGTCAGCGGATTGCCGTGGGCTCTGTCGGCTAGAAAGCTTCCAAACGCGATTACAGCATCGGACGGAAACGGAGGGAAAAAATTCTCAAACGCCGAGAGGACCCCGATTGCGGCGTAAAGTGAGCTGAGCGGCAAATCGCCGAGCCATCCGGTCAAGCTCTGAAGCATTGGTTATCGATTCCCTTTCAGCGTCGCGACCGCAATGCAGGCGAGGCCTTCCTTGCGCCCGATCCATCCCATGCCTTCGTTGGTCTTACCTTTGACGCTCACGCTCGATGAATCGATACCGAGTGCTGTCGCGAGTCGCGCGCGAATTTTCTCGCGGTGCGGAAAGAGTCGTGGCGTCTCCGCGATGACACTGACATCAACTTGTCCGACGATGTATCCCGCGGCGCCCAACCTTCGCACCGCCGCCTCGAGCATCCCGATGGAGTCTCGATCCTTATTCGCCGGATCGGTGTCGGGAAACATCTCTCCGATATCGCCCAGCCCCGCGGCCCCGAGAATGGCATCGGTGATCGCATGACAGATCGCATCGGCGTCGGAATGACCAGCCAGGCCGATTTCAGATGGTATTAAAATGCCGCCAAGTATTAGTGGGCGGCCGAGGGCGAACCGGTGGGAGTCGTAGCCGATGCCGACGCGCGGGGAGGCGTCGGCGGGGGGCGGCGGAGAGGTCCCGCGAGCCTTACGCGGCATCTGCTCCGATCGACGTCTCGGCCCCGGAGAGTGATCCCATCCGCGCGCCGAGCGCCGGGGAGCGAACTGACATCGAAGGATCGATGAGCGTATAGTCCTGCTTCCGGCGGGCTGGAATGAAGCCCGCGTCCCGTATCAGCCGCTCCATCTCGTCGGTCGAAGTGCGGTTCGTCGTGTTCGCCGCGGACACCACATTCTCCTCCATCATCAGCGACCCGAAGTCGTTGCAGCCGAAGCGGAGCGCGATCTGCCCGATCTTCATTCCCATTGTCACCCAGCTCGATTGGAGATTCGGAACGTTATCGAGGACGACGCGCGCAAAGGCGACGGTGCGAAGGTATTCCACACCACCGGTTTTGGGTTGCTGCGACATGGTTGGAGTGTTTTCCGGCTGGAGGGGCCAGCAAATGAACGCCGTGAAGCCGCCGGTCCGTGCCTGCACTTCTTTTACGCGCTGCAGGTGTTCGAGGCGCTCGGCGAGGGTTTCGCCGAGGCCATACATCATCGTGACCGAGGTCTTCATTCCCTCGTTGTGTGCGAGCTCCATGATCTCGAGCCAGCGGTCGGCCCCTGCCTTCTTCGGTGCGACGATGTCGCGCACGCGCTGAACCAGGATCTCCCCGCCGCCGCCCGGAATCGAGTCGAGCCCGGCCTTACGCAGCTCGCGAATCACTTCGATCGCATCCATCCGGAAGAGCTTGGCGAAGAAATCGATCTCGCTTGGGCTGAAGCCGTGGATATGGATCGGGTGATGCCGCTTGATGTACTTCATCAAGTCGAGGTACCACTCGAACGGGATGTACGGGTTGTGACCGCCCTGAATCAGGATCTGAACGCCGCCAAGCGCCTTGAGCTCGTCGATCTTGGTTCCGATCTGCTCGAACGACAGAGTGTAGCCTTCCCCGTGCTTGGGCCGTCTCGCAAAGGCGCAAAATCCGCAATCAGCTACGCAGACGTTGGTGTAGTTGATATTGCGGTCGATGATGTACGTGACGGTATTGCCGGGATGCTTTTCCTGGCGCACCCGATCCGCGGCTGCTCCGAGCTCGAGAAGCGACGCGTTGGTGTAGAAGTCGAGGAGGTCCGTGGACTCGCTCATGCCGCGGGGAGGAAAGTGAGTGTGCCGTTCGGAATCCGGCCGCGCTCGACGAGTCGGCGGTAGAACTCGGTGAGACCGGCGAGGTGCGGGTAGGAAAGCCCGTAGTCCAATCCGGAGAGGTACTGCGCACAAATCCTGACATCGACGCCCGTGGCCTCGTTTGCCTGTGCGGCCAGGTCGGGCAGGTGCTCCAGTCCCCAATTACGCGATGCGATGAGACCCGCGTGCGCGATCAGCGCCTCCTTCACATCGGTCGACCGCTGAGCGACCCATACCGCGAACACAAAAGGCTGACCGGTCCACTCCTTCCAGGTCTGACCGAGATCATAGACGTAGGGATATCGCTCGCGGTGGTTGGACCCGAGGACCAACGCCGCATCG
>Ga0193735_1000174_pt1 | contig 20792 bp, 24 predicted proteins | sample U1m2metaG_FD_145080 | JGI IMG/M metagenome (GOLD analysis project Ga0193735, IMG submission 145080) | Soil microbial communities from a riparian zone of the East river system, Colorado, United States - U1m2 | ecosystem: Environmental > Terrestrial > Soil > Riparian zone | place: USA: East River... | reverse complement strand
TATCTAGCTTCATAACCCGCTCTTTCCTTTCTTATTTCTGAGTTTTCCCTGATTGTTATTGACGCAGCGCATTTGTAAGCACCGGCCCTAAAGAAAACGCCGCGGAGTACGGGAGTGCGTGTCTTTAATTGTAGAATGTTTTTTACAGCCTGAGTTGATCGACGCTCTATGTGCTTACACGAGCATCGAGGATTCTTGGGCGACATTTTGCCCGCAGTATGCCCTAGCAGCGTGAACCGGTCACCTTCACGCAATCAGCGCCGGACGTTTCTGCGTTCGCTTCCGATCTTTGAGTGCATTACGTTGGCGTGCGAGAGGGCGCAGCGAAGAAACCTAAAGCAGTTAAGCATCGCGCTGGTCCAACTCGATTTCGCTCGTCTGGATGCGGACTGCGTATTCGGCCGGTTCAACGCCGCGACCAGCTCGATCCGCATAGACTTGGGTGAATTCAGCGCCAAAAAGGAGGATTTGTGATGAATAATAAACCCAAAGCAACAGCGTGATGAGTGAGCTGGCGGCTCCGTAAGCGGAACCGGCTGCTCCGCTGCTGAGGTACAAGCCTAGAGCCCATTTTCCGATGCCGAAAAATATTGCGGTCATCACTGCGCCAAGCCAGACGTCTCGCCATTGAATTTTAACATCCGGCAAAAACTTGAAAATCATGGCGAAGAGCAAAACGATGGCCGCAAAGTCAAAGATAAGATACACGGTCATCGCTATGACAATTCCGGCTGGCAAAATCGACTGCACATAGTGGCTGAAGCCTTTAAGTACGCCTTCGAGAGTTAGCGAAACGAGCAACAGGAAACAAATCCCGGCGACCATTGCAAATGATAGAAAGCGTACGCGCAAGAATCCCCAGACCCCTGCTCCGGGCTTTGCCTTTACGCCCCAAATCGTGTTCAAGGCGTCCTGAAGCTGACCGAACACACCACTCGCACCGAAAAGCGCGAGAGCGACGCCTATGATTGTTGCGATTAAGCCTTTGCTAGGCTGAGAAGCCTGTTGCGCAATGTTTTGAACGAGTTGAACAGCGCTTGGATCGAGGAAATAGCTCATTTGCTGTGTGATCCTGTTCCAAGCGCCTGCCGGGTCATGACGGAAAATAACGCCAATGATCGCGAGCATTACGAGGACCAGCGGGGCGAGCGAAAAAACCGTGTAGTAAGCAAGCGCGGCGCCCAATTGCGGCGCCTTATCTTCCAACCACTCCTGAAACGTTTGTTTCAATAAGCTGAAGACATTTCCAAAGAGAGATTCTGAAGGTTCCGACTCATGTTGCTTTCCCACAAACGAAAGACCTTTCGTTAAGAATTCGCTCGTAGTGGTATGCATGGTCGTTGCGGAATAGCTTGTAGAGATAAACGCCGCGTTGATCGCGGAACGATTACTTAGCGGGCACGAGAACCGTGAGTGCTCTGGAGACAAAATCAATCTCCGCACTCCTGCCTAAATTTACCTTTTCTCCATCAAGAGTCGCAGGAATTTCCTTGCTTGATTGCACAGCTAAGCGCTTTGTTTTGGTGAGAAGTATATTTCTGTCATCGCGCCATTTACCAAACGCTGCGGTCGTGGCAAGGCCTATCACCTCAGCTGCGCTTTCCACATCGATGATCGCAGCTTCAAGCGCTTGCTCCGAATCGGACATTTCTTCCGATATCAACGGGCAGATCAGCGCCACGGCTTCAGTTTCACCCTTTGCTCCGCCTGAGATAAGATACTGCACCTTAGCTTCAAACATCCTTCGAAAGGCGACACTCCCCTTTTTGATAGCATCAGCTATATTTCCTTCCCGCATAGATTCGCGGGGTTGTGTCCAAAGCGCAGGCGCTCCCACGATGGCGGCGATAAAAAACAGTTTGTTCGCGACCCGACCTCCGGAAAGCACTTTTGTTGAGGGAGCAGTGAGCGTTTTTTTGAGCGCCGCTTCCCACGACACGCTTCCATACAACGCTCGAGGAAGCATATTCATCGTCCCCCCGGGAAGCAGAATAAGACAGGATCCCTTTTCGGCGCATGCTTCTGCAGCTGTCCGGATGGTGCCATCGCCACCAAGCACGATAAGCACTTCCAGCTTCTGCCCGGCTGCCTCCGCAAAAAACCGCTCCATTTCTTTTGCCTCGCCACACCACACTTTCGGCTCAACAACGCCCGCACCCGTCAGAATACTGAGCATCTTCTGCTCGGATTCCGAATCGTAGCTCCCGCTTGAGGTATTGATTATGACCCCAACTTTTAATTCTTGTAAGCGGATGTGGTCAGGCACAAATCACGAGCGTATGGACGGCAAAGTTTAGTGGCGCGCCTGAATATCCTTGGACGCGCGCTCAGCACGGTTCGCCCGGGTCTTGCCGCCACGATCGTTTCCGTTCCGTTCTGCTTTTTTGCGAACTCGCGAGAACTGTTTCTCCAGGCTGGTTAGATCTTCGTCAGTAAGCGTTTCAAGATCGATAAGCTCATTTCGAGCGCCTTTCAGCGCGCGAATTAATTCGTCTAGTTTCAGGTGAGCCGCTTTGGCGTCACGGTTCTGCGTATTCTGAATGAGGAAGACCATTAGGAAAGTAACAATTGTCGTTCCGGTATTAATAATGAGCTGCCACGTATCCGAATAATGAAACATGGGCCCGGTTACTCCCCAAATGAGGATAATGAGAATAGCGGTCGCAAAAGCCCAAGCGCTACCAAGCATCTTCGACGAGCGCTTCGCAAAAAACCGAAAAGCATCGCTCGCTACGCAAAAGAAATCTCGCGATTTTTCCTGTGGCTTAAGTGTTTCCTTCTGCATGGTCATCATATTGTGGTTCGCGACGCACAAGCTAGTCCTTATACCTGTCGCGAAGGGCGCTGCGGAGCGGCACATCAGGCCGCCCGCGAATCGCCCTTTAACGACGGAAGATCAAACCGAGCACGAAACCCACTCCGAGCGCGGTAAAGACTGCCTTCGTCGGGTTTTGGCGGACGTATTGCTTGCTGTCGTCCTGAAAATTGCGTACGCGATGGAGTGCGTCATCCAATACTTCTTTGCCGCGCTCCCGATATTCATCGGCCACTGCGCCTGCAGCTGAGCGGAGATCTTCCGCCGCTTTGCGCGCATGCGTCACGCCACGCCTTGCTTCTTCTTTCGCCTGCGGTGGGACCGCAGTGCCTTGCCCCGTTTGATTTTGGTCACCCATAGAATTCTCCTATCTTCATGCTTTCGGTGCTGATGCTTCGCTGACGGTGCTGATATCCTCAGCGCCAGCAGTTTTAAAAATGTGCTTCGCCCGATCAACGTCTTCGCTTTCATCCGTGTGCACGGCGATCAGGTAATTCCCCTTTTTCAACTTCTCGTCGTAGCGCTTTGCCTCGATCTCCGGAATGCCCAGACCGATCAAACCACCGACGACACCGCCGGTCGCCGCTCCCACGGCCGCGCCACTAAGCGCCGCCATAATTGGACCCGCGGCGATAAATGGACCGAGGCCGGGAATTGCCAAGGCGCCAATTCCTGCCAGCAATCCGACCACGCCGCCGGTGGCACCACCGGTAGCTGCACCTGTTGTTGCGCCCTCCGGCGCCTTTGTCGCCTTAACGTGACCAACGTCACGCGTGCCGCCTGTGTCAGGCATGAGCACTGAAATTTCCGAGGTTGCGAAACCTTGACCTTGGAGCTGCTGGACAACTCGTTCAGCCTGGCCGTGTGTAGTTGCAATACCGAATACTGATTTAGACATAATAATTTTCTTTCGTTTGTGTGTGGTTGTTTGTTAGTTCGATCCTTTGACGTCGAGTTGATTGTCGATCTGGGCACCGCCAGCCGCTGATTTTGCAAGCTGATCGATTTTTGCTTTTTCTTGCGCAGTCTTAACGGGTCCGCGGAGTGTAACGTGGCCGTTGGCAGTAATGATTTTAATGTTCTTCGCAGTCATTGAAAGCTCGCCGTCATTCATCAGCGCCTGCCGGATAGCCTGCGTGGTTTTTAAATCCGCAGAACTGTTTGACTGGTCGCCAGAAGTCTTGGTTTCACCGGAGCGATCGCGCTCGTTTGTTGCTGTGTTATCGGGTTCTACCTTCTTATTGTCAGCAGCCAGTGCGGCCAGACTAAATGCGCTGAGACAAGTTAAAGCTAATAAAGTTCGTTTCATGAGTCCTTTCGTTTGAGTTTGTGGGGTGTCGGTATTACTGATCGCAACCAGGACGCCCACTGGTCTTAGTTATTTAGCCGCGACGTTGATCGCGGATTTGGCCAACTTGGTTAACTTTTTGTCTGTATCTGATTCTTCGGTCAAGGTAGTTTGAAGTAACTGCGCACCATCCGGATCCCCCAGTAACTCGGCGTATGTCCGAGCGCAGCCATAGCCAGCCATCTCATAATGCTCAACGCGCTGCGCCGCAGCAATTAGCCCGGCATCGCGCACTTCCTCTTCAGCATCTTCTTCGATCATTTCCTCTCCCTCTTTAAGAAGACCCTCCATGCCCTCACACTTAGGGCCCCGGGTCGACTCATCATGACTCTTTAAAATCTTTTCCAGACGCGTGACGTGTTCCTTCGTCTGCTCGAAGTGTTCTTCGAACCCAGCAGCAAGCTGTTTGTTAGTAGCGGCTTTAACCATCTTCGGCAGAGCCTTTATGATCTGCTTCTCCGCGCTGTATAGGTCTTTGAGTTCAAGAATGTATAGGTCTTTAAGTGTTTCTAGTTTCATATGTGTGGATTTAATCGTTGGTCTTGTTCGTCCTGGTTTTTGATACGCTGGGTTCGCTCCCTAAATCTTTATGTGCAACCCCGCAGCAGAAAGACGAGGAGCAAGATCGGAATCGGAATTCCGAGAAGCCAAAGTAAGATATATCCAGTCGCAGCCGTTTCTTTTATTCTATTTGTTAAACGCATCTTAATTATCCTTCCGTGAAGTTAATTTAGAACTCGTCGTGTGCGCAGAACCTCCTTTAATTAATGATGACGCACAATCGGGACGACGGATGATTACCTAATGAGATATAATCCTATGCCACGTATGATTGCCCTAGGGCTCGCGATGTTCTAGTGAGAAGGAAACGCCTGCTAGAGTTGCTTAAATAAGATAACTAGACTCGGGTAGGCTTAATATACCCTTGGTTTCGATCTTTCTTCAGTGTCGCGCCTTGGACGACAGTGGACGGCGATATGGTTGCGACGATATTGTTGTTGCATTGCGGGAAAGCTATTACCCTACGGTAACGCACTTGTTTATAGGGATTCCGAGCGCCAGCAGACGTTACCATGGCATGTAGATACGGAGATCTACTTGCCTCACGCTTGAATCAACCTAAAGAACTTCGACGCTGCGCAGTGCTAACAAATAGTTCATTGCGCCGAGACGTGCTCCTAAACGAGACATACTCGATGCGCTTGTACTTGTAACAACCGGACGATGGTGGCTTTGGATCGGCAATCTTTCGTCGAGTCATAAGCAGTTACACATTCTGCAATGCCGGATCAGGCGAAATTGCAACTTCGAGCCGTTTTGGCTTGCTCAAAGCGGAGGATCGGCGGCCGATTTCTTCCATCACCTCGCTGGCGTATTCCTGGAGATGGCGCCGGTCGCGATTGGTGAACTCGCGCGGTTTCACATCGAGGAGACAGAGTGAACCGATCGGCTGGCCGTTCGGCGCATGCAGCGGCGCGCCGGCATAGAAACGGAGACCTCGCTCCCTAATCCAGGGGTTGTTAGCAAAGCGGCGATCTCGCGCGAGGTCTTCAATAACAGTGACCTCGTTCCTCGAGACAACGTGGCCGCATACCGAAACATCCCGCGGGGCTTGCCGAGATTCGGCAAGATCCTCGGGCAAGCCAGTGTGGCTCTTGAAGAAAAGACGATGCCGATCAACGAGAGAGATCAGTGCCATCGGCATCTCGAAGACGCGGGCGAGCTTTGCGATGATGCGATCGAAAACCGGCTCGGCTTCGGTATCGAGCAGCTGCAGTTCTGCGAGCGCGGCAAGCCTCTCCTCCTCGTCGTCGGGTATGGGCGCCAGTGACATCTCCTCGGCGAGCAGCGGCGCGGTCTTGGCGATTTGGTTCAGCGCTTCGGCAAGCGAGACAACCATCTCATCCGCGCCGGAATCGCGCAGACGCCCAGTTGCCTCGGTAATATTTTCCGTCGCACCCCACAGTCCAATGATGATCTTCACTTTAGGAAATCTGGTGCGCACTTTTTTGCACAGATATCGCGCGTGAATGATCGTCGACGGCGCTACAACTGAGATGCAGACAACATCGACGTCCGCCTTTTCCACCAGACCGAGCAGCTCGCCAGCGGAGAGTTTGCCAGGTGCGGTTGCCGCTTCGAAGCCTTGTTGCTGCAGCAACTGGGTGAGCATGGCCCCCGCAAGCTCGTCGCGTTCCGCCTGCGCTGGCAGACAGTAGACGCAGCGCGGCAATACTGCCATCGCAGGCGCCGTTAGATTATGCAGAGCTTCCTGCTCGGACACGGTATCGTCTCCAGAGGCTGTGGACGCGACTGCCGGGCGGGTGCCCAGATCTTCGATCATGTCGCGGATGCTCTGCCTAAGATGATCGAGCTGTTCATCCTCCAGGGCACCGAGTCGCGCATCAGTCTCCGCCGCGCTCATCGCCGGGATCAGAACTGCATCGTAAAACGCGGTGAGCGAATTTTCCTTCAAGTACGCTTCCGCTAATTCGATTTCGTCTTGTTCACCGACCGTCAGCAGTCGGTGGTAGCAATCTTCCGCTGGAGTAAGCGCTTCCTCGTCACTCAGCAGGACGTTAAGGAAAGCAAGCCTCGGCACATGCCGACCCATGACCACCATGCAAACGGTTAGCGGTGTGGCGAGCACCAGACCAAGGGGCCCCCAAAGCCACGTCCAGAAAACCGCTGCAAGAATCAACGCGATCGAGGAGATGCCCGTATGTTTGCCATAGAGCAATGGCTCCAGAACATTGCTCAGGATTAGTTCGATCGCAGTGAGAAGCGCAACCGTCAACACCGGCTTAATCCAGCCTGGCGAGACGGCAAGGGCAAGGAGCGTCGGGAGGAGAGCTGCTATCCATGGTCCCACGTAGGGAACGAACCGCAGAACAGAGCCGAATGCGCCCCAGAGCAAAGCGTTTGGCACACCGATAAAATAGAGAGCAACCGCGATGCAGACGCCGTAAATGACGTTGACCAAAAGCTGCATGCGCAGATAGCGCGAGACACGGTCGGCCGCATCTTCCAAGGCCTGCGTGGTCGCGCTGATGCGATCCTGCCCGATAAGCCGGATTAGCCGGCTGCGCAAATCTTCACGCTCGAAAAGCATAAAGATAAGCAGAATAAGAACTAAGAACGCCGTGCCCAGCGGCCCGATCAGCGGCGTAATCATAGTCTTCATGAGTTCGAACGGATTCGGCTTGGAAGTCTCTATCACTTTGACCGGCGTCGCGGGCGTTCGCGGGTGCGGAGGTGAAGCCACCGCTGTTTCAGGCTTGCCTGATTCCTGCGTGATCGTAGGGCCGGATGGTGATCCTCCCGGCAGCTCTTTCTTCAGTTCGTCGACCGTGTCAAAAACTTTACTGAATGTGCTCCCTCTCTGAGGCTGGAGCGCATGCAGCTTAGCAGCGATGTTGCCCTTGTATTCGGGCAGCTTGGCCGCCAGATCGACTAATTGCCGGGAGACCATCCATCCCGCGGCCCCGACCGCTGCAAACAACAATCCCACTGCCAGCAGCACCGCCACGATGCGACCGAGCCACCGCTCAAGTCGCCCTACGAGGGGCGAGATGAGAAATGTTAGGAGCGCGGACAGGGCGAGCGGGATGAGTAACTCGCGTGCAAAGTAAAGGGTGGCGATGACAAAGGCCGTTAGCGCAATGGCCCAAAGGCCGACGAGTGCCTGAGCGGAGGCGGTTTTACTCTTAGGTCTGGGCATGGGATGAAAGAGATAAAAAATGTAATACCAGAGAAACCGTCACAAAGTGCAACTGTACAATCGCCTTCCCGCCTATAAACAGTTGTCTATTATCACTTGCTTGAATTTCCGAGGTTAGAGCGTGCCTTGCCTAACCGGAGGAGAGACGATTTGCCCGCAGCTAGTGGAATGTCTAGATGCAACCGTGGCGCGCGTTAATACCGGTTATGAAAAGCAACGACAAACTCACGCATCTCTCCAAAAGATAAGACCTCGCCTCGGAGAAGTGCCGTTTACAGTGGTGTGAGCTTGAGGTCTTGATTATCGCGCGGACGTGCACCGTTATCTTTCCGTCATGTTTGCTTCGTCGATCATGCTTAGGGAATTAAGCGCCTGCCTGCTTCGCATCTTTTGACGGCCAGCCCTGAGAGCAGGAGCGTAAATAGGTTAGCCAAAAGAAAATGAAATTCGAATTATGACCTTACGTAAGATATGCATTTTATTATCGCTCCTCGCATGGTTGTTAGTCGCGGTGAGTTGCAACCGCAGCGTTGTTACAGGATCGAAATTGACGCGCAGCAATTACGATCAAATTACCACCGGAATGACCAAGGCACAGGTGGAAAGAATTCTCGGGCCGCCGACTACAGTCGAAACAAAGGATATGATGATCTTTAAGAAAACAACTTACCGGTACGAAGACGGCAAGAAATTCGCCATGTTCACATTCAAGAACGACGAGCTAGATAGTAAGGAAGGAAATCTTCAGCGCGAACCGTGATGGTCGAGTGCGCGCGCGATGCCATTGGATCCTAGTGTCTCTTAAAACGGCGGAACCTTCGTCACTGGCACGGTGTTTCTGCAAATATGAACGGAGACAAAATGCGCTGGTTCCTTTTCATCCTAGGGTCGTTAGCAACCTTCAGATTGAGCCATCTGATTACGAAGGAGCGTGGTCCGTTTGCTATTTTTGAGCGCCTTCGCAATGCAATGCCGGGTGGGCGAGGCTCGGCCAAGGAATGGCTCAGCTGCATCTTCTGCTTTTCACTCTCTGCAAGCGCGCTGGTTTGCCTGGTTCTTTGGCTGGGAGGAGTGAATCTCAGCTGGGAGGAATGGGTGCTGACTTGGCTCGGCTTTAGCGCTGTCACGCTCATAATAAATCAGGCGCTTATGTTTCGAAAATGAAACGCTAAGGGCGTCAAGGCTGTAAAACGCCATGCCATCCTCCTATCGCTAGAGAAAGTCGATGCCAGAAAAAAACGTCGATCTGCACGGTAGCGCACCGGACAAACATAGGGTCGCGCTGCTTTTAATCGACGTCATCAACGATTTTGATTTTCCCGAAGCGAATCAGTTGCTGAAACATGCGCGACCAATGGCGCGAACTCTCTTGCGCTTAAAACGACGGGCGCAGAAAGCAGGCGTCCCGGTCATTTACGTAAACGACAACTTCGGTCGATGGAAATCCGACTTTCGGCGTACTGTCGACTACTGTGCACGACACGGCCGTGGCCGCGACATCGTGAGATTACTTCGACCCGAAGAAAACGATTACTTCGTGCTCAAACCAAAGCATTCGGGGTTCTTTTCTACCACCCTTGAGACCCTTCTCCGCTACTTGGAAACCCAAACTTTAATTCTTACCGGTATCGCTGGGAATTTTTGCGTCCTTTTCACCGCAAACGATGCCTACATGCGCGATTTTAATTTGTTCGTGCCTTCGGATTGCACTGTATCAAACACGAAAAAAGAAAATGACTCTGCGCTTGGACTGATGAAGAAATTTCTGAAAGCTGATGCGCGCCCGTCTTCTGGAATCGTGCTGCGCAGGACGCAAAAAGAGAAGAGAAAACGATATAGCCACTCGGGAAATAGCAGAGCGTAATCGAAGGTGTCATTGGCAATACTTTCTCCGCGAAGATGCGCCTCAAAACGCTGTTAAAACCACCGTTGCCGCCGATGGAAGCGCGTTCGGTTGAGGAAATCCCGGATGGGCCCGGCTGGCAGTACGAACCGAAGTGGGACGGCTTTCGTTGTATTGTGTTTCGTGATCGTGAGCAAATTTATTTGCAATCAAAGGCCGGTCAGCCCCTCGCACGTTATTTTCCTGACATCGCCGATGCGCTCGTCAGGTTGCGCGCACAGCGGTTTGTTCTTGATGGCGAACTTGTTGTCCCGGTCGGCGACGCGCTTTCATTCGATGAATTGCAACTGCGTCTGCATCCCGCCGCCAGTCGCGTTCAAAAGCTGGCGACAGCTCATCCAGCAATCTACATCGCCTTCGATCTCCTGGGTGAGAGTGGACGATTGTACTTGAAGCAGCCTCTGCGCGAACGCCGGCCACTTCTTGAAAAGTTCGCGCGTTTGAACTTCAGGTCGGCCAAGGCTGTGCGCCTTTCTCCGGCGACAACTGATTACCGAACTGCCAGCGCGTGGTTTAAAAAAGCCGGCGGCGACCTTGATGGGATCATCGCGAAACGCCTCGAGGCTGCGTACGCTTCGGGTGAACGCACCGCAGCGGTCAAGGTAAAGCAAATCCGCACGGCCGACTGCGTCGTTGGCGGATTTCGTTATGCGCGGGGCACACGCCTGGTTGGTTCTCTCTTGCTCGGGCTTTACGGAGAGGATGGTTTACTGCATCACGTTGGATTCACGTCTGCTTTCAAGGCATCGGAGCGTGGCGAGCTGACAAAGAAATTTGAGGCGCTCAGGAAACCACCCGGGTTCACTGGCAGCGCTCCAGGCGGACCGAGCCGTTGGAGCACGGATCGCACGGGCGAGTGGGAACCAGTCGCGCCGCGAGTCGTTGTGGAGGTGGCGTATGATCACTTTACCGGCGGTCGGTTCCGACACGGTACAAAGCTTCTTCGCTGGCGTCCTGACAAAGCTCCTCGGCAATGCGCGATGGATCAAGTGGAACGTCGCGAAGGTAAATCGCTCGTCCTTTTGTAGCGACCAAACATCTTTTTCACGACGTTTATCGGAAACTACCGTCTTCATCGGCGCGCGGGCGCCTGATGTCCGGACTCAAGGAGTTTTGCGCAGCGCTTACCCTCTACAGCACTGCGTCCGCATGCGTACTGGACCGCACGTCTCTTTCATTAATCCCTAGTCGTTTTCAGGCTCTTCGAGATGCCAAGAATCTCAGGACCGCAGTTTCAGCTGACTTAAACTGGCTGGCTTTCAACTTTTTCGTGACCTCGCTCACTCCCGGGATTCGACTTTTGGTGAGGTATGCTTCGAACAGGGCCGGATGCACGTAACATTTACGGCATATCGCCGGCGTGTTACCAAGAAGCTCCGCCACTGCGCAGATGGCATTTTTAACGTTCGCCTTCGCTTCTTTCTGGCTTTGGAACTCCTCCTGCGTATTGAGCGCGATCGCCGCCAGAACTGTCCCCGCCCAGGTCCTGAAGTCTTTGGCCGTAAAATTGTCTCCCGAGATCTCGCGCAAATAATCGTTCACGTCATGCGACGCGACGTCGCTCAGGTTGCCATCGTCATCGAAATATTGGAATAAATCCTGACCTGGCAAATCATCCAGTTTGGCAACGATGTCGGCGATTCGTCGATCGGTCACGTCCACTTCGTGTTGGCGACCGCTCTTTCCACGAAAACGAAAGCGCAACCGTGCCCCCTTCACGGTTACATGCCGGTCTTTCATTGTGGTTAACCCAAATGACTTGTTCTCGCGCGCATATTCTTCATTGCCGATGCGCATGAAAGTTCGCTCCAGCAATCGTACAACAGTTGCGAGCACTTTTTCCCGCGGCAGACCGGGCAGTTTGATGTCGTGATCGACTCGCTTTCGAATCTGCGGCAGCGCTTTGGCAAAGTCGACGAGGCGCTCGAATTTATTTTCGTCACGAATTTCGCGCCAACGGTCGTGATAACGGTATTGCTTCCGTCGGCGTGCATCGCGGCCGGTGGCCTGGAGGTGCCCGTTTGGCGAAGGGCAAATCCAAACGTCGGTCCATGCCGGCGGAATAGCCAGCCGCTTAATCCGGAGGAGCCGCTGCTCGTCGCGAATTCGTTTGCCTTCAATATCCAAATACTGGAAGTGGTGGCCGTTCGCCTTACGCGTGTACCCGGGACGATCATCGGTGACGTAGCGCAAACCGGCCTCCTCCGCTGCTTCCGCCGAATCAACCGCGTTGGCTTCGATGGATTTTTCCTTACTGACCTTTTGCGCAGACACGGACATCGGAACGTCAATCCAGACCAGTCGTGCTTCCAATCGCCCGCCTCGCCGCCCGAATCCGTTCGGCTTCCGTCCGTTCAAGTTGTTGTTCCGCGCGACGCTCTAGCTCCTTGAAATCAAATGCTCCAACTTTTGCCAAATTCGCCGCGGCCAACGCGCGCCACATAAGTTTCTTTCCAACGATTCCCATAACCAGTCCTTCCAACGCAAGCATCAATCCCAAGCTGTCAGCCTCATCGCCTGCAATCATGAATCGCGCGCGGCCAAGCTTTTCCGCTGCCCACGCCCCCACCCGGCGCACCTTGCTTTCTTCGACGCCGAGGACGCGCATCAAATCGCGCAACGTATCCTGATCCGCCTGAATCTCAGTTTCGAGCTGGGTAAAAAAGGCACCAAGGGGTTTGTACAGCTGCACCCAATGTCCAAGCAGTTCCAGCGCAGCAACCGAGCCGGCGAGATGATCATTCAGGTATGAGTTCAATTCTCTCATGTGGCAAATCCGGCCTTTTTCAAGAGATATGCGCTTGTGATACCCGTTGTCCCTGCGCCGACCACTAGCGCATCCACATTCATATGGCTCTGTAAGCGGGGAAACCGCTTGGTAGGGGCGCTGATCAGCCAAAAAAGAAGATTTCTCATCCTTGGCTGTTCGCGCGGAGTGGGCAGTTCAGCCGTGCATAAAGGGGCTTTTTCAGATCGCAGTTCCCAAGCAGATATATCTGAACACGCGTGACTCCGTCACCAAGTTCGAATCAATAGTGAAAATAAATCTATGCTTTGGACAATAATTGTAATCCTATTGGTTCTGTGGCTTCTCGGTCTCCTTGGACACGTTGGCGGCTCCCTGATCCACCTGCTGCTGGTGATAGCAGTAGTCGTGCTAGTCATTAATTTAGTTAGAGGCAGAACGCCCTGACAGTGGGAACCATCAAAAAGCTGCGTTCCGCCCAACGGTAGGACCTACGCGTTGTATGGCAATACCTAGCGCGTGTCCTGCTAACGATTCTTGAAGCACTAAACTGACAATCGAGACACGCACGCAAACAGGGGCGTGCGACTAAATTTATATGAAAGAACAAAAGGAAATTGTCTCAATTATCGATGACTTGATCAAAACTCTCAAAGACGGCGAGGAAGGTTTTAAACAAGCAGCCGATGGCGTGAAAAACCCACAGTTGAAATCGATCTTTAACCAATATTCACGCCAGCGAACGCGCTTCGCCGCAGAGTTACAGAGCCAGGTCCAAAACCTGGGCGAACCCGAGCCTGAAACGAGCACCAGCGCTGCCGGTGCATTGCACCGTGGCTGGATCAATTTGAAAGCCGCTCTTACCGGGAGCGACGACCACGCGATTCTGGCTGAATGCGAGCGCGGCGAAGACTCGGCGGTGGAAGAATTCAAAAAGGCGCTAGACAACGGTCTCTCTGCGCCGGTGCAAGAGATCGTGTCGCGTCAATACGCCGAGATCAAAGATGCGCATGACCTAGTTAAGGATCTGCGTGATGCTGCTAAAGGAGCTGATTAGGAGTAGATCGGTTATCTTGGTTGACTTCGAGCGGCTTCAATTGCTCCCACTAGGCAAGCAATACCTCAATCAAAAGACCTAGGCTGGACAGTTCTGATGTTAGCACCTCAAGGGCAGTATGCGGCTTGGTTTCGCGAGCTGCCTTAAGAAAAAGAAGTATAATACCTATCAGAATTGTACGCATTAATCGAGCCTGTTCCGCCGACGCAGGCATACCACGTTCTATTGGCGCGCCTACGGTCGATATCTGGTTCAGCAGTCGTTAGCGTTGCACTGCTAACAGTTGTAGGACGAATGAGGGGACTTTAGGGGCTAGGATTTTAACTGATATGCCAATCCGGTGATTGCCGGATTGTGCGACAAATCGCAGAAGAGCATGTTTTGCGCATGACGCTCGATTCTTTGGTCGAATTATCCGATGAAGAAAAGCTGTACATCTTGCAACGGTTTGATCAATTTCGGCAGTGGCGCTCACTGGACGAGAAACGTTATTGTCTTGTTTGCGGTGAAATCATCACCGGCCGGGAAATTCGTGTGATTCGAGAGACAAGTGGAAAGGAGCCACAGCGCGTCACTTGTCCGACGGAAGGCTGTGATGCGATACCCTGGGAATGGGCGCAGCCAACCGATGATGTTTTGATAAAAATTGCCATGGTAGAGCTAGAATGCCGCCACCTTCGCCTGATCACTCGAGCAGGCCGCGCCCTACGATCTTCGACCCAGAAAAAGACAGGTACGCGATCAGCGGAAACAAAGCCTGAACCGCCATTCGGCTAGCATCTGCAAACTCAGACGCGTGAGTCACAAGCGTCATTCGATTGATGATCAGATGGCTTTGCCCTCGGTGAAAGCGGAATCGCGCATTGACGTTTCAGATGACGAGCAAGAAGACGGGAAGGTCGCCTCCCGTGCCCGTTTACGCATTGCCGAGCTGCTACAGAAGCCTTTTGGGGTCCAGTCGGTCTTCCTGACCGGGTTGTTTATTCTGGCAATCTTCTACACCATCTACTTCATGCGCTCGATCTTGCTGCCGATTGTTCTCGCGCTTCTGCTCAGCTATCTGTTGCGGCCGATCGTGCGTGGTCTTGCTCTGTTGAAGATCCCGCTGCCGGTCGGCGCAGCGCTTATTCTTTGCGGACTTCTTTTACTTGTCGGTTACGGGATCTCGGCGCTCGCTACGCCCACCGCGGGATGGCTGCAGAAAGCACCGGCCGGTCTAACGGAACTTCAACGGAAACTCCTACCCGTAAAAAAATCCGTGGCGCAAGTGGCGCAGGCGACCGGCGAAATCGAGAAGCTGGCTTCAACTAATGCAGAAACCAAAACGGTAGAAGTGAAGAAGCATCCCTTCGCTGAGATGTTTTTCATGCGCACGCCGGAGTTTATCGCAAGCGCTGTTTTATTGGTAATCCTGCTTTATTTCCTGCTCGTCTACGACCAAGTCTTCATTGCGAAGCTAGTCAAGTTGCTTCCCACGCTCTCAAATAAGAAGGCGGCCGTCGGCATCGCACACGACATTGAATCACAGGTCTCACGTTATCTCTTTACGATCACGGCAATTAACAGCTGCCTCGGATTGGCCGTCGGAACCGCGGTGGCGCTGCTAGGACTGCCTAACCCGGTAATGTGGGGTGTGATGGTCGCTCTGCTTAATTTCATCCCTTACCTGGGCGCACTCGCAGGCGTTATTTGCATGACCGTCGGCGCGGTGTTGAGTTTCGATAGCCTAGGGTACGCCCTTCTTTTTCCTGCCGTGTACCTCGCTCTTGGAGTGTTGGAGGGCAGTTTTATCACCCCATGGGTCATGGGACGCTCCCTTACTTTGAATCCCGTCATCATCCTGCTCTCGCTCACTTTTTGGGGCTGGATGTGGGGTATTGTCGGCATCATTCTAGCTGTGCCGATCTTAGCGGCTTTCAAGATTTTCTGTGCACACATCAAACCGATGGAACCGCTCGCAGAATTTCTTAGCTAAGATCACACCTATGAGGAGATGCGCATCGCTGCCGAGCACAGAATACCGTTCGCTAACTTTTTGAATCCCAGACACAACCTCGCAGCAGAAAAACGAGGAGCAACAAGTCGCCCATTCCAGGCAATCAATTTCTACGCGCAAACCACCGTTCATCTTCGAACCGTACCTTGGTAGATATTCAGCAAAAAGGAAATCAGCCCATGAAGATAACAAGACTAATCGCTGCAATAACCGTCAGCACCGGCCTCATGCTCGGACCGGCTGCCTTGGCGCAAGAAGAGACTCCCGTAGATATGAAGGATGTACCGTCCCCGGCACAAACCACCATCAAGGAAAAGGCTGGGAGCGATCAGATCGTTCGGGTCGCCAAGGAGACTCGCAAGGGCAAGGAATGCTACGACGCGGTCGTGAACCGGAACGGAAAGGAAATGGCGATCCGGGTCGACACTGATGGCAAATTCCTAGGGACTCATCCTGAGAAGCCTGAGAAGAAGGCAAAGAGCGAGAAATATTAATCAGCGTCAGCTTTTCTCGCGCTCTTTTCCGCAAGCGGACGGACTCGCTGCACGTTGATGCGACGAAGCCGTGGGTGGGGATCGTACACAATCTGCGTTAAGGGACTGTTCAATTTCAAAGAATTGAGCAATCCCCTTGGGATATACGACCGGCGAACGTTCGAGAGCCGTCAATAAGTTGATGGGAGACCCACGGAACGTCGCACACGCCAAAAAAGTCAGCCAGGAGAAGCATCATAAGGACAAGCATGCTCCAAAGGCTGGCCACGCTTCGGCGCAGCGCGCCAAGAACGTCCAAACCGAAAAGAGGGCTGCACCCGTCGCCGGGAGCACTGCTCCAAAGGTCGAAGGTCCGAAGCCAAATCAACCAGTAGAACCGACGCAGCTGGAGAAATCGCTTGTGGTCCTCTCCAAGCTTAAAGAGCTGGAATTTCATTCACGAGCGAATATCGAAAAGCTCGCGGAACTCAGCCTGACGATTGAGGAGGAGCTCAAGCAAAAGCCGTTCGCTGAAGGGATCGGGACCGTTTACGCAGCTCAGGATGCGTTTCAATCCAAAATCCTGAAGTTGATTGAAGACTACGAAGCGGAATGCACGCGTTTGAAGACGGCAGGATAAAATTCCGCCTCTTAGCTCTCAATTACAAATCAATTTCGAACATGTCTGAAACGCAACGGTCAAAAATTAAATGATATGAAAACAAAAGACCTGCTCACAATAGCTGCGGTCAGCGCCGGACTTGTGTTTGGTGTGACCGCACAAGCGAAGGAAAGAGAACACGAAGAGCAAACTATCAGCAGCTCTGATGTGCCTGCTGCTGTTCAGCAAGCTGCGCAGGCCGAAGCCAAAGGCGGAACCATTGTCCGCTGGGAGAAAGAGGGCGCCAACTTTGAAGCCGTGATCGACAAGAACGGCAAGCAAATTGGCGTGGAAATGGACGCCAACGGCAAGGTGCTGAGCAAGCACAACGAAGCCAAAGAGCACAAGGAAAAAAGCGAGAAATACGAATGATTGGGTGGATCGCGTTGTCTTCAACGCGATAGTGGGTGAAGCGCGGCGAAGACGGATTGTATTTAACATCGTCTTCGCCGCCTTCTTTAGCGCTAAAGACGTTGCGTTATTTCAAGACTGGGACGTCAGTCCCAGGAATCCAATTATCGTCGCATAAGCAAGCGCTGAGAGCGCGTGTCGAAATACCGGAATCACCGATTCCGGCTACAGCTTATGCCAAGGCGCGCACGCTCGAGTAGATTATTCCACCAAGCATTGCTCCAATAGCCACCAAAGCAACATCGCGCTTTAGAAAAGCGATTAGAAAAAAGGAAATCACCGCGATACCGACAGTGGGCCAGTCGACAAGCGCCTCGGGAATCAAATCAAGCGATACGACTGCAATGACACCCACGACAGCGGCACTAACGCCGGCGAGGAAGGCCTGAATCGGACGATTCTCCCCGAGTTTTTCGATATAATGTGCGCCCGCAATTACAAAAATGAATGATGGCAGGAAGACGAAGAATGTTGCCAAGACTGCTCCCGGGATACCGCTGGCGAGATAACCGACGAATGTGGTGAACAACATGAATGGCCCGGGCGTTGCGACGCTGAGAGCGACGCCGTCCAGCAACTGGCCATCTGAAAGCCAATGATATTGTGCAACTGCGCCGCGCTGCACGAAAACAAGTGACGCATAGGCGCCGCCAAAACTCAGGATCCCTGTTTTGAGAAACAACCAGGCAATTTGGAATAAACGTGAATCGCCAAAGGGAAGCAGCACACCAACTCCGACGATCATCGCCGGCAATGTCGGCGCAGCCTTTTTAAGCAGCAGCCGACCTTCTTCGACGATCAGATTCAATAGGCCGGCAATCAGAAGAATCAGCAGGAAGTTGATTCCGGCAAAACGCATTCCTACAAACGCGCCAACCAATAGAACGGCGAGGAAAAGATTTCGAATCGCGGCGCGCCCAAGTTTTATGATTCCGGCGGCGATGATGCCAAGCACCGCGGGCTTCAAGATGTAAAGCGCGTTGGTGACCTGAGGCAGCTTGCCGTAGTGAACATAAAGCCAGCTCAGAACGATCATCGCGATCGCACCTGGCAAAATGAAAGTCAGGCCGGCCAAAATGCCGCCCCAAAGCTTCCTTTTCAGATATCCGACATAGATCGCAAGTTGAAGCGCCTCAGGGCCAGGAAGCATGTGGCAGAAAGCCATGATCTTGACGAACCGATCTTTGGACAACCACTGGCGCTTCTCCACCATGTGATTGAACATCATCGTGATCTGCGCGACCGGTCCGCCGATGTTGATGAAACCTAGAAAGAGAAAGTAGAGAAACACTTCGCGCCATGGCGGCATCTGATCATCCACTTCGCGCTCGTTTTCTTGAACGTGATTCATCGCGGTTGCAGGAACGCGTAGAGGGCGTCGAAGCATTCAAACCCGCGTCGCAAAATCTCTTGGTCAGATAACCCTTCTTTCGCCCAACCTTTGAGGACGCGATCAATTCCGACGGCCTCGACACGCTGAAATCGTGCGTCGTCTAAGTCCGCGTCGTGGATCATCTCTCCTATCTTAACCAGCGACTTGTCCGAAATCGCAAACCGACGGGTGAGCGTTTCGAAGGTGCAGCAATTCCCGTGATGCGAGAAGCCGGCGTCAAGCATGTCGAACGGAATAGCATCGGGAATCGCATCGACTGTTGGCGCGAAGACGAATTTCGGTTTGCGATCAATAAATCTGGCGATCAACCAAGCCGACCCGACGCGGTCGATCTCGGGGCGCGGACGCGTCAGCCATGTTTTCCCCTGATATAGCTTTACGTCCAATATTTCCAGTTTTCGCAACCGCTTTGGTCCTTCCGCTCGCCGAAGCAGCATCGCCACATCGTGTCCGCGTGGGCTATCGAAGAAATCGACTGCGCGAACTTCCCGAAACCGCCGCGTGAGCCGCTCAAGTTCCGAGCTTGCCTCTTCGGCATCCATTTTCTTTTGGCGTGCGATGAAACTCTGAAGAGATTTCCGTAACTCGCCGTAGTCCTTTGCACGTGCGTCATTGAACATCGCGATGACTCTCTCTTTGGTCAGACCCTCGATTTCGTGCGCGCGAACGAGAGTAGAATCGCCGCCATAATCTCGGATCTGTTTCGCGAGCCATTGGAACTGCTCGTACTGCGTGGGCTCATCCGGCAGCAGGTATGTCGATGTCTTGATCTGCACGGCGCCCATTTTTTTCAGGCGCCGCCACACCGCCACGCGCTCGGTATTACGGTTCGTTGGAAGGCTGAATAGCAGCAGTAGCCAGGAATTCGCCGTTATCACAACTCATCCTGGACAAATGAAAGATGTATTGCAAATGTTATTTGAACTTACATTCAGCCTGCGTTGTCTCAAAAATTACACCGCAATCACAATGGAGGGCCCCATGGTAAAAAATCTTGTCTTTCGCACAACAATTCTCCTCGGACTCATCTCGAGCGCGCTCGCTGCTGACCTGGACACAAAGCGCATCGACGAACTAACCGGGCTCAAGGGAAAAATGAATGAGAAGGAAGGCGTCTATAAAGTCACCTTTCCGCGCAACGACGTTAAGATTGTTGTCGATGGATGGGCCATGCCTCCGTTCATGGGTCTTGGCACCTGGGCCGCGTTCACAGCCACAGAAAACGGCGCCATGGTCATGGGTGACACGGTTCTCTTTGAAGACGAAGTCAATGCTGCGATGTCAGCCGCGCTCGACAACGGACTCAACGTGACGGCGCTACATAACCATTTCTTCTTCGATCGGCCCAAAGTTTATTTCATGCATATCGAAGGCGAAGGCACAGCTAAGAAATTGGCCGGCGCTGTAAAGAAAGTCTATGACACCATTAAAAGGACTCGCTCAGCTAACCCACAGCCAAAGGATTCTTTCGGCGATAAACCGTTACCGGAAAAAAGTTCGATTACGATCGGGCCTCTTAACGAGATCTTTGGAACCCAAGGTGAATCGAAAGATGGAATGGTAAAATTCACGTTCGGTCGTCCTGCGAAAATGCACGGCGTCACGCTCGGCAACAACATGGGCGTCAACACATGGGCGGCGTTCGCGGGCAGCGACGACAATGCAATTGTCGATGGAGATTTTGCAGTCACCGAAGATGAATTGCAGCCTGTTCTGAAATCGCTGCTCAAGGAGAAGATCAACATTGTTGCCATCCACCAGCACATGACGCATGAAGAGCCGCGAATCATGTTCTTCCATTATTGGGGCAGAGGCGCTGCTAAAGACCTCGCCCAGGCTGTCAAAGGCGGGTTTTTGGTTGGTGGACTGCTTGGTGTCAGCTCACCATTGCAAAATTGAGCGCGTCTTTGTCCAGCAAGACGGCATGAAACAACGCCATAGCGTATTGCTTATCAGCAACTCGACCGTTTACGGCCGCGGCTATCTCGATCATGTCGAACACGAGATCAAGAGCTTCCTCGGCAGCGCGCGACGCGTACTGTTTTTTCCCTTCGCCTTACATGATCGGGACGCTTATGCCGTCACAGCCAGAACGCGATTTGGTGCCATGGGTTATTCCCTCACATCCGCGCATGAAACAGCTGTTCCACAGAAAGCTATTGAAGAAACAGACGCCATTTTTGTCGGCGGAGGCAACACCTTTCGCCTTCTCAAAGCTCTTGAGGATCTCGATCTCATTGAAGCGATTCGCCACAAAGTAAGCAGCGG
>Ga0193735_1000173_pt1 | contig 20837 bp, 24 predicted proteins | sample U1m2metaG_FD_145080 | JGI IMG/M metagenome (GOLD analysis project Ga0193735, IMG submission 145080) | Soil microbial communities from a riparian zone of the East river system, Colorado, United States - U1m2 | ecosystem: Environmental > Terrestrial > Soil > Riparian zone | place: USA: East River... | reverse complement strand
GAACGGGTTTCCGATCGCGATCACCAATTGGCCCACTTGCAAATTCTCGGAATCGGCCAGGCGCACGTGTCTCAACTGTGGCGCATCGATTCGAACAAGGGCAAGGTCAGTATCCGGGTCATCGCCCGTCACTTGGGCGGGATATTCGCGGCCGTCCTGCAGGTTAACGGTGATTGCGCGCGCGTCGTGAACAACGTGGCTGTTCGTCAGAATAAATCCATCAGGCGTGATCACGAACCCGGAGCCGTTCCCGTTGAGTTCGCGCTCTCCACGTCGTGCGCTAACGCGCTGTTTTACGTCGATATTAACTACGGCTGGCGCGACGCGCGCGACCGCGCTGACGACCGTGCGCGAATACGCGTCGAGTAACTCGGAGTCGTCCGGTTGGGTCTGGCCCCTAACTGGCTGTGAAACGCCGGAGTCGGTTTCATGAAAAAGAAAGTCGATCCCACCGGTATTATTTTTCGGAGGAGCTGTGATGCTCATTCCATAATTTCGTACGCCGAAACCAGCAGTCAACTACACACGGCCAGGAACCATACGCACCTTTCGGAGCGTTACCCTCCAGCTTGCACCTGTTAGCAAGTTGTTTTAGACAGGGCCATGCCAAAGGCCTCTTCAGTTCCCTCCGTGCTCGATCCGCGCTGTCCCTCCCGGTTGGTGCTCGACCGCATTGCTGACAAATGGACTGCGCTCGTCATCCAGATTCTTGCCGGCGGCACGATGCGTTACGCCGCGCTTCAGCGCGAGATCGGTGGGATTTCTCAGAAAATGCTCACCCAGACCCTGCGCAGCCTCGAGCGCGACGGCCTGGTGCAACGCACAGTGCATCCGGTTGTGCCGCCGAAAGTAGAATATTCGCTTACGAAGCTGGGACGCACGTTGATCGAGCCGCTCCAGGGACTTTGTCGTTGGTCGGAAAAACATCTCGGGGAGCTTCAAGCGAACCGCACGCAGGCCAAGCAAACGGCGACGCAGTAATGGAGCATCGGAATTTTGGAGCAGTGAATTCCATCACTCCATTACTTCGCGGCTCGATCCGTTAGGCTGACTCATGCACCAGGCCGAGATCATTGTCCTTTTGTTGACAGCCGTCGGGGTCCTGGCCGTGCTGGCGCACAAGATTACGCTGCCATATCCGATCGTCCTCGTCCTTGGCGGACTCGCTTTGAGTTTCGTGCCGCGATTGCCGGCGGTGAATCTGAATCCGGACGTTGTGTTCTACTTCATTCTTCCGGCGCTAATTTATCCTGCTGCGTTGTTCACGTCGTGGCGTGATTTCCGGCGAAATCTGCGGCCGATACTTCTGCTCGCCATCGGGCTGGTGTTGGCGACAACGTTCGCAGTTGCGTGGATCGCGCATTCCATTGTGCCGGCGCTTCCATGGGCGGCTGCTTTTGCCCTCGGCGCAATTGTCTCCCCGCCAGACGCGGTTGCGACGACGGCGATCATTCGTCGGCTCGGCGTTCCTCATCGCATACAGGTGATCCTCGAGGGTGAGAGTCTGGTGAATGATGCCACTGCATTGGTTGCGCTGCAGTTTGCGATTGCCGCCCTCGTTACCGGCAGTTTCTCGCCGGCGTATGCCGCGGGGCGGTTTGTGTGGGCGGCGGCGGGCGGCATCGGAATTGGATTGCTTGTTGGCGTGGCGATGCGCTGGGTGCAGAGCCATCTGGATAATCCACCGATCCAAATCACATTCTCTCTGCTCACGCCCTTTATCGCTTATCTGCCCGCCGAACACATGCATGCCTCTGGCGTTTTGGCGACAGTTGCAGCCGGCATCTTTCTTGGATGGCACTCGCCGCTGATGATCACCGCTCGGACCCGCCTCCAATTTTATGCCTTTTGGGAAACGATCGTGTTCCTTCTCAACGGATTCGTTTTTATCGTCATTGGTCTGCAACTTCCCAGAATTTTCCACGCGTGGAATCGCGAATCGCTCAGCGGCGTGTTTATGAGTGCGATCGCCATCTGCGCGACGGTAATTTTAATCCGTTTCGCGTGGGTGATACCGGCAACTTATCTCGCTCGTGTGCTCAGAACCGAACGACAGGTGCGCGACCCAACTCCATCGTGGCAGCACGTTGCGATCGTCGGCTGGGCCGGGATGCGTGGCGTGGTGTCGCTCGCGGCCGCGTTTGCATTGCCGCTGGCGCTGCCCACTGGCCGGCCCTTTCCCGGGCGCGATTACATTTTGTTTGTCGCCTTCTCAGTGATCCTGGTCACGCTCGTGTTACAGGGTTTGACGTTGCCGGTGTTGATTCGGAAGCTCGGCGTACCACGCGATGCAGAGACGGATGAAGAGGAGCGCCTGGCGCGATTGGAAGCAAACAAGGCGGCGCTCAAATGGATTGAAGAAGCAGGCGCAAATCGGAAGTTTTCTCCGGACGCGACAAGTCGGTTGCACGCCGAATACGACGAGCGCATCGAGCAATTGCAACTTTGCGCTGAAAATCCCGATGATTGCCGGGGTGAAATCGCCACACCACAATATCAGCGTTTGCAACACCAAACGCTGCGCATCGAACGCAAAACCATTATCCGCCTGCGAAACGAGCGAGTGATTAATGATGACGCGTTGCGCCGAATTCAGCGCGACCTCGATCTGGCAGAAGCACGGCTGACCGGAGGGTGAAGCAGCATCAGGACCGGCGCGGCCATGCTGTAGAGGGCGCTGTCCTCAGCGCAGCGTCATGCAACAAGCCCGATCCGCTGAGGACAGCGGACGCTACAGTGCCTACGAGATCCAATCGCACCAAAAAAGTAGATCGAAATCGTCCAGCAGGTCCCAGACAAATAGCAGCAATGAAAAACCGTATCGTGCCGGCCAATCTCTGGCTGCCCCACCGAGCCGCGCCGCGCAGGTCTTTAGCTCTTTCTTGAAGAACTGTGCCAGATGCGAACGAACTTTGTCGGTAAGCAGAAGCTTTTCCATCCTGGCCCAACTGTTGTACTCGGCCGTAACCCGGCTGGCTGGCTTATCCGGATCGGCACCCAGAAAATCGAGGATCGAACGCCGCAGTTCGGTTGGATTTCTTTGCAGGTCATCGAAGAAATAAATGCGAAATCGGTCTGGATGAACATAACGTTTCCATCGCGCGACGACTGCGCTGGGGTACGAACGCAAGAGCAGCCCTCGCCGGAGCAAATTCCGATTGACTTCGTCGATGTCGGTTACGTCGAACGATTCGATTTGGTGGTGATGCACTTCCATGGACAAGTGCGACCACACTCGCTCAACCGGATCACGGGCCAGGAAAATCACCTTTAACTCTGGGAAATATCCGACGATTCGCCGAATGACCTTATTAGTGAGCGTCGAATAGTTTGGCGAAATATCACCGGAAAGTAGGGGTCCCTTCGGTTCGAACAGTTGGGCATAATGCTCGAAGTCTATATACGGTTTGGCACTGAGGCTGTTTATGCTCTCGAGAAAGCGACGGTCGCGCTCGTCTCTGCAGCGCGGAGACGATGAGCGTTGAACCCTGCTCAGTTGATCAAAATAATGCAGCTCCTTTAAAGGAGGCATCCACAAATCCGGATGGGAGTCGAGCTGCTGATAAAGCCATGTTGTTCCGCCTTTATGGGCTCCAACACACAGGAAATTGGGTCCTGCCTGCCCTGTTGAAGAGCAATTCTCTTTCTTGTCTTCGTAGATACGAACGCGCGGTTTGAATGACCAGGCCGAACGCATGCAGGCATTATTTTCTTTCCTGCGCGAAAAAAGCAAGAACAGGAACCGGGTTCAGACCCAGCAGTCCGATGAGCCGGCGTGCTATTTTGAGTGGAGCGAAACATCCTGACTTTCTCTTCATAGCGCAAGAAAACTGAGTGCCAATCAGAGATTCTTCGCTTGCTTCAGAATGACACTGGGACGTGCTGCTCCGTTTCAAGCCTTCAACGCTCAGGAGAGAAAGGGGACGGCAATTGCGCCACTTCATTGCGTCACGGGACTCGCACCTCGATCGGGTTTATTTTCCTTCGGCAGCCACCGCGCGAGATCGGCTTTCACTGACCCCAGCTCGGGGTTTGCGGCGAGATTCGTCCATTCGTAGGGATCGGCTTTTTCATCATAGAGCTCCTCGTCCCCGTTGGCGTAACGGATGTAACGATACTGTGCCGACCGCACCGAGTGGTTGTTGAAGCCGAACGTTGAGAGCGCGGCACGCGCCCATTCGGCCTGCGGATTCGCGAGCAGCGGCCGCATGCTGACGCCTTCAAGGAAATCCGGCTTCGGCAGCCCCGCGAGATCGCAAAGCGTGGGATAGATGCTCAGGAATTCCACTGTGGCATCGCAGCGGCTGCCGGGCTTACTGATGCCTGGCGCGAACCAGATCAGCGGCGCGCGCGTGGCTTCCTCCCACAGCGTGGCCTTCCCGAAACACTCCTTTTCGCCGAGGTGCCAGCCGTGATCACCTAGCAAGACGACGATGGTATTATTCTTGTGCGGACTCTTTGCTAAGGCGTCGAGCACGATGCCTACCTGCGCATCGATGTACGCGACGGACGCGAGATATCCCTGCACAACCTGCTTCCACGCGGACTCGCCACCGGCGTCCATCACGCTCACCCAATCCGCGGTGTGCGCCCATTCCTTCCCCGTCGGCGGAAGGTCATCGAGGTCATTCGCAATGTGCGGCGGCAATTTAATCGAATCGAGCGGGAACAAATCGAAATACTTTTTCGGAACGATCCACGGCGGGTGTGGCTTAGTGAAACCCAACGCGAGGAAAAACGGCCGATCGCGTTTCTGCGCGAGCTGCCGCGCGCCCCATTCGGCAACCTTGAAATCCTCGGTATCGCTGTCAGCGATGTTGGGCGCGCCGATTTCAAACGGGCCCACCTTGATGTTGCCCGGGCGCGGCGGCTGCTTGAGCGCCTCTGGGCCGTTCACGTAGCGCTGTTGTTCTTGTTTTCCGGGGCCGCGCGGCTCGTGGTGCTTGAGATCGAGGTGGCCGAACTTTACGACATAGTTGTCCCACTCCGTCCCCTGCGGATTTTTGAACCCGGCTCGGAGGTGATAAATTTTTCCCGCGCCCGCCGTGTAGTATCCCTGCGCGCGAAAGTAGCCGTTGAGGCACTGCCGCTCGTCGATGTAGTTACTCCACGGCATGTCCATGTTCGAATAGACGCCGATCGTTGCGGTGCGCTTGCCAGACATGAATGCTGCGCGCGAGGGATTGCAGAGAGCCGACGGGCAATATGCATGAGTGAAATTGACGCCGCTTGCCGCTAGCCGATCAATATTGGGTGTGCGCGTCTGCGGATTCCGGTGCAGGCTGCCGATCCAGTGGTTCAGATCATCGACGACCAGCAGGAGCACGTTCGGACGCGAGTCATTGGTGTGAGCGCACCCAGTCGCCAGCAGCAACGTAGCGAACGCTGGTAGAAGACGAAAGGCGCAATGCAGGGCGGATGTCATGGCGAAGTCAAGCATGGAGGCAAAAAACGGCTGTTCGAACGGCACGTCCGCCAAGTTCTTTTGCGCAGGCCTTCAGTTCCTGTTCAAAAAACTGGGCGATGCGGGCGCGCACTTTGGCACTTAGACGAAGCTCAATTGATCAAAATAATGCAGCTCCTTTAAAGGAGGCATCCAGAAATCAGGGTGGGAATCAAGTTGTTGATAAAGCCAGGTCGTTCCGCCTTTATGGACTCCGACACACAAAAAATCGGGTTGTGCACTGTGGGCATCGGAGCCGTTCCCGTTCTTATGTTGGCCGTTGCCGGCGCGACCATTGAATGGCCAGGTCCATCTCATGCCCAATTATCTTTCCTGCGGGATCGAGAAAGCAAGAACGTTGGCAGCGTCAGCAAATCCAATCGCACCAGAAGAAGAGATCGATGCTGTCGTCGAGCAAGTCCCAGAAGTACAGCAGCAGTGAAAAGCCGTATCGCGTCGGCCAGCTTTTCGCGCGTCCGCCAAGTTCCGCCGCGCAGGCTTTCAGTTCATGTTCGAAAAATTGAGCCATACGGTCGCGCACTTTTGCCGTGAGCCGAAGCTTTTCGCGGCCGGCATCATTATTCTCGTGGGGGTTTAATCCTCCGCTTGGCTTGTCGGGATCGCCGCCCAGAAAACGCATAATCGATCGCCGCAGCTCAGCAGGATTTTCCTTTAGATCGTCGAAGAAATAGATACGGAAGTTTTCGGGACGAACATAACGTTTCCAACGCGCTACGATCTTGCTGGGATGCGACCGGACCAGCACACCGGGATTCAGCAAATTGCAAATCACCTCCTCTGGATCCGTGGCATCGAATTTATTGATCATTCCGAGCCGCACGCCCATGGACAATTGCGACCAGGCTCTCTCCACAGGATCGCGAGCGAGAAAGACCACCTTTAGATTGGGGAAGTGATTAACAACTCGCTCTATGATTTCATCATTCAGCGTCGAGTAAGCCGGTGAGATGTCGCCAGAGAGGCACGCGCCTTTGTGTTGAAAGAGCCGGCCGTAGCTATCCAGATCAAGATAAAATCGGCCACGCAGGTCTTGCATACTGTCCAGAAACGAGGCATCGCGCTTATCTCCGCAGCGCGGAGAATGGATCCGTTTGGTTCTGTTTAACTGATCTAGGTAATGCAATTCCTTTACCGGAGGCATCCAGAAATCGGGATGCGGCTCGAGTTGATGATAGAGCCACGAGGTTCCGGCCTTTTGCGCTCCAACACATAGGAAGTCGGGACATGCATAGCCGGTGACGCCGTTGAGGTCGTGTCCGTTACCGTTGTGACCGTTACTGTGGCCACCGTTACCATCGTGACCGTTTCGATGGTTACCGTTGTGGGATTTGAATGGCCAGCTCAAACGCACGCCACAATATTTTCCATTCCCGACTTACAAAGCAAGCCGGGAATGCCGGGTTGCGGCGGTCTTCGGCTGGGTTGAAAATCGCCAGAATGAAGGAGAGCGTCGGCCATCGGATTTTTCTTCTCTCGCCCGCTTACGCCGGAGGTGAACGAGCCCGAATGATTTTGCGCGATCAGGCGCAATTTCCGCTCGCCCGAAAGTTGCGCGGTAAAAGTGGGGCGCCAATCGCGGACGTCTTCACCTTTCTGAGCGGCCTCTATTTTCGCGGAAAGATTGCCTACGCAAATGCATTCGCGCGGCCGACACGCGGAACGTCAGGTGTGCTTGTGATCACGCCGACACGCGGGTTGATCGATGCGCGAACGCGAATTCGTCTCGATGATCTGCGTGAATTTGCGGAGGTCGACATCCATGAGGCCGATCCGCGTTACCGAATGCCAATCGAGCGCGACGCGCGGCATTTGGCAACGAAACTGCCGGCCCAAAGCGAAGTGATTCTCCTCGGCAGCATCGCCACTGGCAAATACGTCGACGTATTGCTGGACAACTTTGGCCAGCGACTGCGATTTCCGGCGGACTTTGTCGGCCGCGGCGACATGAGCCGTGGTGGACTGATGCTGCGTTGCGCCGCGGATCGTCAGGAACTTTCGTACCTCGCGGTGGCAGGCGCGATTGTGAACGGGAAACGGCCGCCGAAACTCGCGCCGAGGAGATACGCGACTGTGGTGCGCGCCTATCTGCCCAAGGTAGCGCCAAAGGCGCGTTCTCATACTAGCCTGGGGCATCGCCCCAGGAATTGATTGTTGCGAAAGCCGCGCTGAAGGCGCGATTCAGTCTCGCGCCAGAAAAGCATCGCGAACGCGCGCGTCGAAAACGGTCTTGACCATATCGAAGGAAATGAATCGCGCTTTCAGCGCTGGTGATTCTGGGAATCCGTTCTCCTCGGGCGTTGCCCGAGGCTACTGTTGGGTCCTGCGCCGTTGGCGCTCAAAATCTCAACCGCGAGAATTGTTTTGCCTCTCTTCCCTGGATTGCTCTATGTTGGAGCTCTAAGTCTTCGTGATTGAGTGATATGGATGTTAGCGGCACGATCGGCGCAGTTCTGAATCAGAAAAGCAGAGAGATTTACTCTGTTTCGTCGGACGCGACGGTGTTCGAAGCGGTCCAATTGATGGACGCGAAGAATGTCGGCGCTTTACTGGTGATGGACGGCCAGCACTTGGTGGGAGTCATTTCCGAGCGCGATTACACGCGCAAAATCATGCTGCGCGGCAAGCGTTCCCGTGAAACCAAAGTCGCAGAAATCATGTCAACGAATGTGTTCACAACGCATCGGCGTGAGGGGGTCGAAACATGTTTGCGGCTCATGACAGACCAACACATTCGCCATTTGCCGGTCGTTGACGATGATAAAGTGGTCGGGGTGATCTCGATCGGGGACCTCGTGAAACATGTGATTTCTTGCCAGCAAGCGGCTATTGCCCATCTGGAAAATTACATCCACGGCGGTTTCGCAGCGGGGTAATTTAATTCCGTCATCCCGAGCGGAGCGCAGCGGAGTCGAGGGACCCCGTGGAACGACCGAAACCTAACGCACCGGGATTCCTCGACTTCGCTCGGAATGACAGCGTTACAATTCCCACACCGTCTTCCCACGAACAATCGTCCACACCGCGCGGCCTTTTAGTTTCCAGCCGTCGAAGGGCGAATTGCGCGACGCTGAGTGAAATTGATCGACTTTAACTGTCCATTCCAGGTCCGGATCGATCAGCGTCACATCGGCGCGCGCGCCGACCGACAGCGTCCCGGCGTCAATCTTCAATAAACGCGACGGCTCGACCGTGTACATCTGGATCAATCGCGCGATGTCGATCGTGCGATGTTTGTGCACGAGAAGATCCAAGAATAACCCGAGCTCTGTCTCCAACCCAATGATGCCAAACGGCGCGGCATCGAATTCGACTTCCTTTTCGAAATTGGCATGCGGTGCGTGATCGGAACACAAGATCGATAGCGTTCCATCCGCGATTCCTTCCAGCACCGCATCAACGTGGTTCTGCGAGCGCAACGGCGGATTCATTTTGTAGTTCGTGTCGAAATTTTGAATCGCGTCGTCGGTTAACGCGATGTGGTGCGGACAAACCTCGCCGCTGATTTTCACGCCCCGCCCCCGAGCTTCACGAAGCAACCGCACACTGCCTGCAGTCGAGATGTGCTGGCAATGAATGTGATGATCGCAAAGTTCCGCGAGTAAAATGTTCCGCATCACTATCGCTTCCTCGCCGGCCGCGGGCCAGCAGGGTAGGCCAAGCAGCGTGCTCCAATAACCCTCATGCACCACTCCGTTGCCGACCAAATTGTAATCCTGACAATGGTCGAGCACAGGCACGCCAACCATCCGCGCATATTCGACCGCGCGCCGCATGAGTTCGTGATTTTGAATGCAATGACCGTCATCCGTTATCGCCACAATGCCTGCCTGTGCAAGTGAGCCGATCGGCGCGAGTTCTTCGCCTGCGAGATTTTTTGAAATCGCGCCCGTCGGGAAAATATTCACACACGAGATGGTGGAAGCCCGATCTTTGATCCACGCAATCGTGCCCGGATTGTCTGGAACAGGCGCAGTATTCGGCATGCAAACGACAGTCGTGAATCCGCCGGCCGCCGCGGCTCGCGCGCCAGACTCGATGGTTTCCTTGTGACTGAATCCCGGCTCGCGCAGGTGCACGTGCATGTCGATTAAGCCGGGCGCGACGATCAACCCACGCGCGTCAACCTCTTCAATTTCGCATCTAGGACTTCGGATTTCGGATTTGGACGCGACAATTTTTCCATCAGCGATATGAACATCGGCAACTTCATCCCGCTTGTTCGCGGGATCGATGATCCGGCCGTTGCGGATGATGGTCGCGCTCATGTCCGGGGAGCGCACGCTTGTAGCGTGCTGGTCGCCGCATCCTGCGGCGACGAACTTTTGTCCGACTTTGCCGCGATGTCTGATTGTTGCGCTGATGTAAAAGTTCGTGATCGCAAGATGCGATCACCAGCACTCAGAATGAGTGCGCTACCCAGACGTGCAATTGCCAGCGTTTTCATGTCGCGATTCCTCCGCACAAATAAAGAACAGCCATGCGCACGGCGAGACCATTGGTGACCTGGTCGAGAATCACGCTTTGCAAGCCGTCGGCGACTTCGCTGTCGATCTCGACCCCACGGTTGATCGGTCCGGGATGCATGATCAGACAATCGGGCTTTAAAAGTTTCGCGCGTTCTTTCGTCAGGCCAAACAAGCGGATGTATTCGCCGAGTCCCGGAAAATACTCTCTGCGCTGCCGCTCGTGCTGGATCCGTAAAAGATTCACGACATCCGCAGTCGAGAGAACATCCTCGATTTTGTGCGAAACCTCGGCGCCTAGCTTTTCAAACTCGCGCGGCACCAGCGTGCTTGGGCCGACCAGCGTCACGCGCGCGCCGAGCTTGAGTAGACCGAAAATGTCTGAGCGTGCGACGCGACTGAACAAAATGTCGCCGATGATCGCTACGTGCAGCCCGGCGATTTTACCTCTGCGCTCCCGGATCGTGTAGAGATCGAGTAGCGCCTGCGTCGGGTGTTCGTGCGCGCCGTCGCCGGCGTTGATTACGCTGGCTTTCAGTCTGCTTGCCAGAAACTGTGGTGCGCCTGCGGAGCTGTGCCGTAGCACGATAATGTCGGCCTGCAGGGCCTCGAGATTGCGCGCGGTGTCCTTGAGCGTTTCGCCTTTTGTCAGGCTCGAAGTCGTTGCCGAGATATTGATCACGTCAGCGCTTAGGCGAAATGCAGCCAGCTCGAAAGAGGTGCGCGTCCGTGTGCTCGGCTCGACAAAAAAGTTGACCAGCGTTTTGCCACGCAATGCAGGCACTTTTTTGATCTCGCGTGTGCCGACCTGCTTAAACGCGTCGGTTGTATCGAGAACAAAATTGATCTCGTCGGCCGTCAATTCGCGCAGGCCAAGTAAATCCTTGTGTGTCCAGCGACTAGTCATGATCCGAACATCCACTGCGGCTGCGATGGCGGAATCTGGGGAGCGCACGCTTGCAGCGTGCTGGCGAAGGCGTTTCGCCTTCGCGAACTTTCCTCGAAGGTTCGCAATCTCGGCAGAACGAAAATCCGGAGGAAGTTCGTTTCGGGCGGAACGCTGAAACCACCACGCTGCAAGCGTGCGCTCCCCAGAAATGCCTTTCGCGTGTTCATTGCTTTTCCAAGTAGACGCCATCCGGTTCATGGTCGGTTTCTTGCAGGCGCACTTGAATCTGTTCGCGCGTCGCGGTCGGCAAATTTTTGCCGATATAATCGGGACGAATCGGCAGCTCGCGATGGCCGCGATCGACCAGTACAGCGAGCTGAATGCGAGCGGGACGACCGAATGAATTAATTGCGTCCATCGCCGCACGAACGGTGCGCCCGGTACAAAGGACGTCATCGACGATGATCACCGTCCGGTCCTCCAGCGGTACCGGAATTTTCGATGCGTGCACGACTGGCAATTCCTTGCGCGTGCCCACGTCGTCGCGATGCATCGCTACATCGATGACGCCGGTGTCGACATCAGTTTTCTCGATCTCGCGAATGAAAGCCGCGATTCGGCGCGCGAGCTCCACCCCGCGTGATGGAATCCCGGCAAGCACTACGCCCTCGAGGCGCGGGTTTCGCTCGATGATCTCGTGCGTAATCCGGCGTAGTGCCTTACGAATTGCTTCCGCGTCCATGATCGGGACGCCGGCGGTTGAATTCTGTTTTGGTTTCACGGTTTCCTTGGCGACCTCACAGGATCGCCTTAAAGGTTAAAAAAAATCAGGAGGCGGCCTTTTCGGTGCGCGCCTCCTTTCGTCGTCGCTCTCGCCAGTTGGAGCGATGTTTCACGATCCAATCCAGCAGCGCTCTTTCAAAGCCGATGTCTTTCCCGGCTTTTTCGCTCCTCGATCCACTTGTGCTTCAAAATTTCTGCGCGCTCCGCGAGGAACTCCTTGTATAGCGCCGATTCTTTAACGAATTGCGCTTGATCGGCTTCCGAAGACGGCATCTCCGCTTCTTCTTTCATGAGATTTCTTCCTAGTCAACTCCGAACGGCTCTGTCACCACAACAATCAAACACCGTAATTCGACGAGAGAATCGCGGAATTTATTTAGAATTCCGTTTGCCGCGGGCGCTGCGGACGCCTCACTAGGGGAGCATTTTGCGAATGGTGTCGGCAATTCCCTTAAATTCCGCAGTCACAGGTGATTTCGGATCCTCGCTCACGATTGGGATCCCACGGTCGCCACTCGCGCGCGTGGCTATGTCAATCGGAACCTGTCCGAGCAATGGGACACGCAACCGCTTGGCTTCGCGTTCGCCACCGCCTGTGCCGAATATGTCATAACGCTTGTTGTCCGATGGCGAGACGAAATAACTCATGTTCTCGACTAACCCGAGCACCGTCACGTTCACCTTTTCAAACATGGTTGCGGCCTTGCGCGCGTCGATCAAAGCTACTTCCTGCGGCGTTGTGACGATGATCGCTCCCGATAACGCGACGGTCTGCACAATGGTCAACTGAATGTCGCCAGTGCCGGGCGGAAGATCGAGCACCAGATAATCCAGTTCGCCCCATTCGACCTGCCGCAGAAATTGCTGCGTGTAACGCGTCACCATCGGTCCGCGCAAAATCGCCGGTGAAGTGTCATCCAGCAGGAATCCCATCGACATCAACCGCAACCCGTATTGCTCGATCGGGACGATCATATTCTCATCCGTCGCCGTTGGCCGCTCGCGCGTGCCGAACATTAGCGAAATACTCGGCCCATAAATGTCGCAATCACACAGACCGACGCGCGCACCGGTTTGCTCCAACGCCACCGCGAGATTTGCCGCGACTGTCGATTTGCCCACGCCGCCTTTACCGCTCGCCACCGCGATGACGTGTCTGACACCCGGAATCCGCGCGGTGACTGTGCCCGCCCCTGCGCCGCCTGGGGGCGCGTGGATATCAATCAAGACTTTGCCGCTGCGAATGCCTTCGATCGTGCGCAAGGCGCGTTCCGCATCATTTTTGATTGTTGCTGGAACGTTTGGATCATTAGTGGCGATTGCGAGTTGCACTTTAACGTCGCCGTTATCGATCTGGATCGATTTCACCAATCCGAATGAAACGATGTCCCGAGTGAAGCCCGGATATTTTACGGACTTCAACGCGTTCTTCACTTGCTCCTCGGAGATCGACATATTCCAAGGTAACCGGCCAGCGTCAGACGTAAACCGGCGCCAAGTTGGATCGTCTTGTCCTCAAGACGATGGAATTGCCGGAAGGCCAATTTTCAAATGCTTTGTTAGCGGAGCAAATCCCAGGCGGCAGCGCCGCAGTTTCCAACGCGTCCGGTTAGATCGATGTTCCCCCAATAATCCCAAGAAGAATAGCGCTGACGGGAAGTTTCCTGGGCGCAGTTTCCATCGAAGGAAATCAAGGTGAATTGGACGGCGCCGACTTTTGAAGAAGATCGATGCGTTTATGCGTTTGTCCGACTTCCACGACGAGCCCCGAATAATTCCATCGCCCGAGTGCCTTGTTTGCCGACACGTAAATTGTCCCTTTCCCCTTGGGACCGGAGATGGGAATTGCCAGGTTGGATTCACCAGACGCGCCGTTCACGTTTGTGTTTCCCGAGAGGAGAAATCCGTCTTTGATAGGTGAACCGAGAGCTTCAATTACAGCCGGGTCCGCCTTGGCGCGGGCTAATGCCTCCTTGTAAACGTCTGTCGATTTCATCGCGCTGAAGACGATCACCAGTATTGATCCAATGAACACCAGAAACATCAGCGCCACAGTGAAACAACCCATCGGCACGAACCATTTCCAGTTTCGCTTCCACCAGTTTGGCCTTGGTGTTGCAGGCTGCGTCAGCGGTTGATCCACGAGCCTCTTCTACTTCAGTTACGAAGTTGTTTGCAACGTATCTCTTCAAGTGTTCCAAGCTTGACGGTTTCGATCGTCGCGAGGCACGATGGCGGGCATGAAGCGACAACACACTCTCCGAATTCTTTTTGCAGTCGTCTTAGTAGCAGTGATTGCTGGATGCGAAACTGTTCCGAGCTCCGGCCCGGCCGCGCTCGCCGGCCAGTGGACCAACTCGCTGGGCACGGTCTGGACGATCAATCCCGACGGAACGTTTCACGTCATGTCCACTAAGCCAAAGGCACAGATCTGGGGCACCTATACGCTTTCCGGCGACACCATTACAGTTCACGAGACTCGCCGGGCAGGGGCGGTCCCCAAAAATTGCAAAGGCCCTGGCGTGTATAAGTTCACCCGGCCAGACGCAAACACTTTGGCCTTCGTATTGGTGAATGACGTCTGCAAGCCACGGATTCAGAACGTCACGCAACCGTGGCATCGCCAGTAGGTCGATAGCAATCGAGATAAATTTCTTCCAGCCGCTGCGCTTGCGTGGATAGGTCGAAATTCTTTCGCACTGCTTCGGCACCGCTCCGCGCGATGCGCGAAAGGAGATCGGAATCGCGCGATGCATTGAGCAGCGCGCGCGCCAATGCTTCGTCATCGCGCTCCGGCACAAGCACACCGCTCACGCCGTTCTCAATTGCTTCGGGAATGCCGCCGTGCTCCGTGGCAAACACCGGCAGTCCGGTGGCCATTGCTTCGAGCATCGAATTTGGAATGCCTTCTTGGTTCCCGTCGCCGCCAGTCTGGCTCGGGTGCAGAAAAATGTGCGAGCGATAATAGATCTCACGCAATTGTTCCTGCAAAACGAAACCCGTGAACGAGACGCGGTCAGTGACACTTAATTCGCGTGCAAATTTCTGGAGTTCGGGAAGTAAAGGTCCTTCGCCGGCAATCGTTAGCGAGGCGTTTGGGTGTTGCTTCAAAAAGGTTGAGAAAACGCGGAGGGTTACAGGCAACCCTTTTTTCTCGATCAATCGGCCTGCCTGCACGAATTGCCATTCGCCGTTTTTCGGGACAGCACGGTCGCGAAATGGAAATTCCTCCAGCGGGATTCCGGTGCGCTGGATCTCAATCTTCTCCGGGTCGCAACCAAGATCGACGACAGCGCGTCGCAACGATTCTGACCTAACGAGAACCAGCGTTACTGCATCAAGCATCTGCAAAGTCGCTTCTCGATAGGCCGGCTTATTCATGTCGACCATGACATCGGCGCCGTGGAAGGAAACAATCGATGGATGTTTCCACGCCCGAATCAGCGGTAGGAGATGCACCGCGATGTGACCAAAGTAAATGTGCAAAAGACGCGCGCGCGTTTCACTTAGAACGCTGAGCAACTCACTCAATTCCGCGTCCGAGATCTGCCATGGCTCATCGCGTACTTGCCTGAACCAAAACCGGCGGAGGAAATGCGTTGGCGGCTTCGGAATGATGTGAACTGGCTGAAACGGATACCGGTCTGCATTCTCACGTTTCTGCGCAATGACGACCGGAGCGCATCGTTTCAGACCGGTGATTTGCCGGTAGATATGCAGCATCTCCGGTTTGAGAAACGTCGCGCAATAACAAGCGATAACCGGGGGTGACTCGGGTGCTGTGCTCAACGCCGAAGGTTAAACGTTTAGCGTTGAAGCGTCCAACCGCGAAGACCGTGCAGCGCCGGAATACTCTGGTCGCCTCTCCCTTGCGAGGGAGAGGGGGAGGTGAGGGTGACTTCATTCAGATAACGCCTGCACGGGGTCGAACCCCTCACCTTAATCCTCTCCCCTCGCGCAGGAGAGAAGCGAAAGAAGCGCGCGCTCTGAAATTCAAATCGAAAACTGCTCGCGTACCTCGACGGGCACGCGGACTGGCCGGCCGGTTTGCGCATTGATTGGACACCAGAGTGTTCGCGCGGATGACAATAGCTGGCCATCGCTGCCCCTTCGGATTTCAGTGAACCGTTCGAACGTAAGCCGGGTCGCTTTCCCGACCCAAGTGCGCAACACGACGGCATCGCCTAGACAGGCTGGTGTTTTGTAATCGATCTCGTGCCGCAACACCACCCATCCGATGCCGTCCTGTGCTTCGCCACTGGCGATCGCTTGCCAATGGGCGGTAGCAACCTCCTGGACCCATCGCAGGTACACAGTGTTGTTGACGTGATTTTGCTCGTCAATGTCTCCAGGCATCACTGACACACCTATTTCAAATGGAGTGTAGGACATCAGGGGATTACAATTCATCGCACTCCGAGTGCTGTCATCTTGAGCGCTCCGCCTGCCCGAGTTCCCAACCGATGCGGTTGCCCTATAAAATCCGCGTTCAGAAAATATTAAATCGTCGCATCAATTCCTGGCGCGCTTCCATTGCCTGTGCTGGATTCATCCGACTGAGCACTTTTTCCCGACGCTCACGATCCATTGCTGCGAGTTCGCGTACGAGCCGGTTACTGGCTTTCCATTTTGCGTATTTGCTCACGCTAATGCCGAGCGCGAGGAGCACGGACACGATCCAAACCGTAATGTCTGTCGAGGTGACCAGAAGCATAGCAATCAAAAGTGAGCGTCAATTGGAACGTCTTCTTTTCGGGTGAAAGTTCAACCCATGCCGTTTTTCTTGTCCACGCGAAGGGAGGTACTAAACGGCCGTCAATTTGACCTTCTCGCGACCGGGCGGAAGATTTCCCCGATGCGTTCGCGCGGAGGGGTTCTCGTCGTTGTGTGCACTGGGGTTTGCTTCGCCGGTGCGCACTTGAGTCGAAGTCAGGAGGCGACTTCGGCGAATCTTCCGGATCAATTTCAGACCGGCGAGATGATTCAAGCCCAGAAGGCGAAAGCAACATCGCAAACTCTGGCAACAGTGCCGACGCAAGACACTGCACCTGTGCCAGAGCACACGCTGCCGGCTGCGGAAGAAGTGCCAGCGCAGATCGCCCGGGCGGAAGAGAAAAAGGTGGAGCCCAACCGGAACACTGCCTCGATGCCACCAAGTCAAAAACCGGCGACTCCGATCGAACAGGCGCCTACCGCGGAAGAGTCGCCAGTAGTCGCCTTGCCAGAAGAAAAGAAACCTCGAAAGAAAAAGCGGCTGCGACCTGCTGTGCAAACAGAGTTGGCGAACATTTCGGCGCCTGTTCCGATGTCGCTTTCAGTGGCACAATCGATGGCAATCAGCGCTCCTTTGCCCGATTACCCGTACGAAGCGAGACGCCGTAACCTCGCCGGAAGCGGTATTTGCGTTGTGTCCGTCGATAGCGCCACAGGAACAGTGACCAACGCGAGCATGGTCCAAAGCACCGGCAGTCCGCTACTCGACAAACTCACCATCCAAACATTCAAAAGCTGGCGGTTTAAACCTGGCACCGTTTCCCAGGTTCGGGTACCGATCAGCTACGAATGAGGTAAGTTTAGGACAAGACGAATTCGTCTAGGTTTGTTACACATCCCATTCCTCGACGATTTCGCCGTCGATCTCATAGTAGACCGTCGCAGATTTCGTAGTGTAAAGTCTGATCGTCGCTTCTAAAGCACCTTTCACCAGTTCTTGAATGGCAGCCGTATTATTGAGGTAGCGATTGGCATCACCCGTGAAGCGAAGAACCACCTTTTTGCCGTCTCGTCGTAAACCGCGAAAGTACATGTAAAGAGGCTGTGCCACCTTCACTTTGCGAGGAGGAACTTATGGTATCGGGGAAAAAAGGTGCCGAGAAGCGTTTATCCGGGCACTGCAATGACAAAGTGAGCAACCCCACACAATGCCTTCCAAGGTTTTGAAATCGCCCGGAATCGTCGTCTCAAGGAGGAAGTTGCTACCAGTGTCGGAGAAACGCTGAGAGTCCGGTAAAACGACTTTCGTGTCGGCCAGTGCTGTGGCGAATGGACAAGCGGCAAGCAATATCGCCGTCGCTGTGCGAGCATTCATAGGCCTAACGAGACCAAGATGACGACGGATAAAACGAGAGCATGTCTTCTCTTTTACCGGCCGTCTAAACGAGCACAAACTCAAAGCGCTCAATCCAATCGAGGTTTGGAGCGGCACAGCGACACAGCGCTGCGGCTACAGTGCTGAGACTATTTCTTTCTATGGCCAACCATTTCCCCGGACATCGTGCGGCGATCGAGGCGGGTGAGGTTCTTTTCCATTGCCGGTGTGAGCAATGACATGTGCGAGATGTCGCACAGATGTTCGGCGATGAACCAGACCGGTTTTTCCGTGGTCATCCAGTTAAGGTGGTCGAACCGCGCCAGGTTCACCGGGCGCGAGTAGCGCCGCAGAGTGCGTTCGCCGCGCAGGTTGAAATAAATGTTGAAATAACTCATCGCCAGCTCGCGCAGAGTGCGATAAACCGGCTCGCGATAACGACACCCGGTGAAATTGGATTTCGCCACCGCGCCCCAGTGCTCGCGCACTTTGAAAATCGCGATGACATGATCGGTGTCCTGTTCCGCTTCCAGATCGAAGATCAACGGCGGAAATCCGACAACGCGGAGCGCAGCCGCAGCAAAAATTCCGCCTTCGAGACATGACGCAATGCGATCGTGCAGAACTTTTTTCGGCGATCTCGCGGTGTAGCTGAGGTTGTAAGGCAGGTCGTCGAGAAATTTCTGTATGCCGGCGGGCGTTTTCAATGCGCGCAAGGTGCGCAACTCGGATGGCTTGAAACCGAATTTGTCGGTATTTCCCACGAGGAAAGCTCCAGTATTAAGATACAAGCTCCAGAGGAATTCCGCTTTCGGAAAGATTAGCTTGGGCGGCTTTGAGTTTTTCGCGATTCATAGGCTGTAATGTGCGCTGTCTTCAGCGCATGATCCGCGTGACGCGTGGCGAGCACGAATCCGCTGAGGACAAGCGGACACTACAGCGCTCACGCGGATGAGTCGCCTGTCTCTTGTTTTGATGTGCACGAACGGCGAATCAAAGTGCAGTCGTCCACGCAGACGGATTACGGACTGCTTCGACGACCTGCTTGATTGCGTCGATCACCAATTGCGGTTCCTGGGCTTGAATGTAATGCGAGCTCTTGGTCGCGATTTTGTGTTTGGCGTTTGGTGCAAGTTTCGCCAGCTCATCCTGCGATGTATGCCATGCCTTGTTCAGTGCTCCAGAAAAATCGGCGGGCAATGGCTGCCACGGGCTGAGGTCGAACGGTTGGCCTTGCGTCAGAACAAAGAGAGGCATGGGACGGAGCGGTTCGGCGCTGGCAGCTTTTTCCATCTGATCCAGGCTGGCGTTTACGTCTAGTGTCTCGATGTCTTTATATTTTTCGAGGCCGGGCGTCGGTTTCGTAAATCCAAAATTCACGTACAACTTCCACTGTTCGGGTGTTAGACCGGTCCTCACCTTTTCCGACAGCGCATCAACCAGCACCATTCCAACAACCTCCTTTGGGTAGATGCTGGCGTATAACCGGGCGAAGATCCCGCCAAAGGAATGCGCAGCGAAGACGTACGGTCCGGGGATGTGCGCCGTCTGGAGCAAGTCATGAAGATCGGAAACGAGGTCGCGTGCGGTGCGCGGCATTGGAACGGCAGTGCTCCGGCCTAAATGATCCGCATCGAGAAATGTTCCGGGCCGATCATAGGCGCAAACCCGCGTGAACCTGGCAACCTGCGAAAAAACGGGGCTCATTCCCGGTTCAAGCTCGGCGCTCCAAATGTCGGCATCATTTCTATAACCAGACTCAAGAATCACCGTCGGGCTGCCCGAGCCACTGCATTCAAGATACATCTTGCGGCGAGTGCCGATGTCGATGAGACCGGCAAAATTGCCCAAGACGGATGCTGGCGCGGTACTCTGTGACGTGCGTCCCGGTGTTGAAACGCGCTTGAAAGTTCCTTCGCCGTGCGCATTGAGATTTTCCACGACAACCTGTGTGGCTTGGCCGTCAGGACCGATCGTAAAAGTGACGCCGCTTCGGCCGACAGCATTCTCACCGGTGGTTTCATAAGTGAACGTGTCGCGGTCGTAGTGTTTCATCGAGGAAGTGAGTTTCTTCGGACCCTCCACAATCGCTAACCCGCCGTCCTTTTCGACAATGGCAATGTCGCCAAAGAAATCGTTCGCGTATTTTCCAAGATAAGCGGTGTTTTTTAGTGCCGGTGCGGGCGAGGTCGGCGGTTTGGAATAATCAAAGCCGCGCACCGTCCCTGTTGTCGCTGGGTTCGAAAACAGCTGCTTATACAGCGGGAACCAGTCCTGCGTCGGCTTTCCATACAATGCAATGTCTGAAAATATTGTCCCAAGAGCTTCTGCTATACCTCTGGGGTACCCGTTCGTGAGCACGATAATGCCCAGTTGCTCGGCAGGCACGAGGTTTACGAAGGTCGCTGCGCCCAGATCAAACGCGCCGGAGTGGTTTAGCCGCAACCGGCCCTGCTGGTCATAGCTTACGTTCCATCCCAGGCCGTAAAAGCTCGGCATGTTCGTGAACGGATTAAATCCTGTGAGCATGTGCGGATGATGAGTTTCGGCGAGCGGCTTTTCACTTACGATCTGCTTGCCATCAAATTTTCCATTGGCGAGCTGCAACCGGATCCATTTCGCCACATCGTTAACCGAAGAACTCACGCCGCCGGTGGGTGATTGCGCGTCCGGATCGCGTTTGAACTTTTGCACCCACTTCCCGTCTACTAGCACATGCCCGAGTGCTTTGTTCTGGCGCGCGATGAAGTCAGCGTAACGCGAACTGGTCGAAGTCATGCCGAGTGGTTTGTATAGTTTTTGGGCGCACGCCTCCTCCCATTCCAGCTGGTATGGTTTAACCGCCGCGAGGGCCCCTTCGGTCATGCCAAAATTCGTGTACGCGTAATGCGAACGGAAACTACTATCGGGATGTTGATAGCGCAGGCGATGTAATATTTCCGCGCGCGTAAATCCTATATCCTCGAGCAGATCCCCAGCGTGATCGGGCAAGCCGCTCCGATGCGCGTACATGTCGCGAACGGTGATTTGGCGCGTGACCCACGGATCGAACATCTCGAATGTGGGATCGAGCGCGCTCAGTTTCGAGTCCCAGGTGATTTTTCCCTCGCCGACCAGTTCGGCAACCACTGTCGAGCCAATCGGTTTGGA